>ENA-OPSG01000009-OPSG01000009.1-human-gut-metagenome-genome-assembly--contig:-NODE-9-length-123428-cov-9.090603_pt1 | contig 123428 bp, 113 predicted proteins | sample MGYA00241454_ERZ501900 | MGnify/ENA primary metagenome ERZ501900 (study PRJEB25962, sample SAMEA2042225) | human gut metagenome | biome: human gut; feature: human-associated habitat; material: faeces... | reverse complement strand
GCCAGATTTTTGTCTTGTTGGAATCAAGATTTCCTACTTGTTTCGCAATTACCTAATGAAATTATCCGATTGCCTGTTTCCGATCCAGATTGCCATTCCTGTTCAAATATTGGATTACTGCCTTTTTTCTCTCTGCAACAAGAAATTCATTCCAATCTTTCCCATGTGGCGGGAACCGGACTTTAACGTGATATCCTATCTCTATATATTTCTTGCGGATTAATGCCGCTGCTTTCCGGCCTGCCTTATCATTATCAAGATACAGGCTTATCCGTTTAATCTGTGGATTTTCCAGCAGGAACCGGTCCAATGCCCCGTCCCAGGTTGATCCCAATGCCAGCTTGTTTGACTGCCCGTCACGCTTATAATCCATATAAGACATCAGGTCAATGGCTGCCTCAAATACCTTGACTTCTTTATTTTTCTTGTTTCTTACATTGAATCCATAGGTTTTATCGTTGTTCTCCACGTCCCCTTTAAACGGATTCCCATAATTATCCACCGTTCCCCTCATACTGGCAAACCGTGCTGTACCAAAGGAATCCCTGCCAATAAAAACCACGTTATGATATCTGCGTGTTTCATAGATCAGCTTTTTTTTAACGAACCAGTCAACCATTTCTTTGCTCAGGCAGCGCGTTTTTAACAGATAGGCATATAACCTCCGATAATTGTCGTTTGGTTCGGGAAGCACAAAAACCCCTTTTCCTTCTGGTTCTTTCTTTTGCTCTTCCTTTCTTCTCTCGTGGTTTTTCCTGCTTGTATCATCTTTAAATGACTTATCCTCATACCGATAACCGGCCTCGTTCAACAAATAGATAACAGCCTCACGAAAATCCATATAGCAAAATTGTCTCAGGAATTCAATGTTGTCCCCGCTGTGACCGTCTTGGCCCTCGGGTACGGAAAAACGCAGCCAGCTCCTACGATTTTTAATCCTTATAGAATCATGTTCTTTCAATGTATAGTAACTGCCTACCCGCTTCACCGTGAAGCCCTGCCTTTCAGCAATAGATACCAGGTCTACGCTTCTGGCTATCTCTAATTCTTCATCTGTAAACTTCATAGCACCACCTCCTGAATCAGAGTTTAAAATTTCATGTCAAAATAACTGCTGATTTCCGGAAAGTCTCTTTCATACTCCTCCAGATACGTTCTGCAAGCGCTCCCTTCTTTTGACAAGTGGCAAAATTCACGGAAGCTCATCTGCTTATACATATGGGGCTGGTTACACCACCTGGACAGGTTTACATACATTCCCCGGTAAAGTGATTCCTGATATTTCTCATACCGCATGATATATGGATACGCACGCACTCCCATTAGAATCCGGATACGCTCAAATGCCTGTAAGATATCCTGTTTCCAGAAAGTCCGGTCATATCTTCCATCTGCATCAAACCCAGTCAATATATAGAACTTAATCCTTTTTGATTCCTGGAATATTGGGTTTATGATCTTCATCTTTTCTATGACTGTTTCTTTATCCTTGATATTGTCAAAAGCAAATAATAAGTCACCATCCAGCCTGCAGGATGCCAGTTCCCTGGCTTTTTGCATGGTAATCAGCCTGATATCCAGTCCTTGCCGGAACTGGACCGGACGGCCGGTTTCACGTAGTTGTCCTAATAATGTTCTCCACTCCCCACATGCAAGGAAATTATCATCAAGCAGACAGATCTTCTTTTTCTGCGGATTGTAAAATTCGTCCACTGGGTTTGCAGGAACGGATGCTGTTTTATTTCTGTTCACACAAAAGGGGCATTGCCTGAAGCAGCCCCTTGTTAAAAAACCAATAGAATAATCCCGGTAATACTTATACTTCTTACTCTTTTTTCCTTCTTCTCCCTTTCCTTCAAGCCAATCCGTATACAGGCTGTAATCCGGCATGGCATGTTCTGTTTCATAGGGCAGCTCAGGAGCCTGGTCTAAATAAAATCCAGTCCCTCCATATTCTACATTCTCCATCTTTAATACTTCCGGCGGATACCTCGTAGCCGTAAAGACCTTTGACAGATATATCTTGTCAAACTCATTGAAACCTGAATATTCCATTAGCAAATGTACCTGATCCCCCATCTGCTTATGGAATCCGCTGATTTTCATGCATGCCAGATTCGGCATGCGGTGCCTGTTCTTATCTAATAAATCAGCATCTATAATTCCAATTTTCGATTCCCATCACCTTCTTTACACCAATTTTTTTATCCATCTTTGCTTTTTACATTGCGGTGCTGTTGTATGTCTGCGCCTGGCAGGTGTATCCCAGGAACCGCCTCCTGCAATCACTTTCTCACATTCCCACCCCGCCGCTTTTAAGGAAGCGCCGGATTCAGAGATAAGGATATAAGTGATGATCCGCTCATACCCCATCTCTTTTGCAATCCGAGCCGCCCGCCCGTATAGGAAACTGCAGGCGTTGTCTGTACCGTCTGTGCAGCAGCGTGTAACTTCCAGCGTTTTTCCATCATCTAAATGCCTGGATACCGGCCTGCCGCACTGTATCACACCACACATTCTGTCATGCTCGGTACATGCAACACGGAATTTATCCCGGTATACGGGACTATGGTGCCTGTGATTTTGCGCGACATATTCATTTGCCGCCTTTAACTCAATCGGTACTGCTTTCATTCACTTTTACTATATAATTTAGTCCCGGTTGGAACGTAAACCTCCTGTTGTTGATTTATTGTTTTAGTCTGCTCCCATGTCCATAAAATCCGAGAGGCATAGCTGCCCCTCAACATTTTTATCCTCCATCCACCACCGGAACACGTCCTCTCCGTACTTCCACTTAGTAGTTTTCCCTGCCGCATGGATTGCCACCAGCATTTTATCAAACGCCCGGATATAAGCAGCCTTGTACTTTGGGAAGTCCGCAAATTCTTTGTAGCGGTTCTTGCCAGCCATCGGACACCCAACACAGCCAACTCTTTTATAACCCATATCATACAGCGGGTTATAAGGCATATGGTTGGAACGGATATAATCCCAGATGTCTTTATGTGTCCAGTCAATGATAGGGTTTGACACGACTCTGCCATGGATCGCGCACCGCTCGATAACCAGCCGCTTATCATCGTTGTCGTTCATCAGGGTAATCCTGTTCTCGACCTTCGGGGCAGTGGCTTCCAGTTGCCCTCTCTTAGAGCGTTTAGTGCTTTCGTCCCAGCGCACGCCCGTTGAGACCAGCCTGTCCGGCGTTGTGTTTTCTTTTAGGATTTCACAACAATAGCGCTGCATCCTGGTGGGCGGCATCTTCTTTTTGACAATTAACTGCCACATGCTCAGTGGTGGCATATGGATATAACATGGAATTCCTTTTTCTTTTAAACTTCGAAATTTCTCCCTGATGTAGTACACAGTATCGGGAGCATCGACTGTTGTGTGAGAATTGTGGGCCTCAAATTCAACTCCTGACCGGATAAATAAATTCAGAAGTACGTCCGAATCCTTCCCGCCGCTGTAAGTACAGATTATGGGGGCATCATAGTACCTCTTTGACATTTCACTTGCTAATTTGATCCGTTCAATGCTCTTCGCCTCTAAATCCAATAAGCGCCGAAGAGACTATCGTTTTACATGGCCACAACTTCTTATCCCTCCTTTTTGCATTTCAATTTAGATTTTTACCAGAGGAATCTATGAAACCTCTTAATTTGAAGGGATTGTGTTTCCTTTATCTGTCCTGTATCATGGTAAAATCCCGGTCACCTGCGGCAGCCGGTATTATTTCTGACGGTCACTTTTTCTTTCCATGGTTCTATTTCCTGGACCTTATGGATTCTTTCACATAAATCAGCAATTCTTTGATAATCTGAATCCGACTTATCCAAGATTGCAAGCAGCTCCTTAAAATACCCGGAAGCCTCTTCGCACCCCTTTAGCTCGGACAGCCATTTGTAAGTCTCGTGCACACGGTCCTGTGGTGTTTTTCCCACCTCTTCTTCGTCCGTAAGACCAAATGGTCCAAGGTCCATCACAAGGCTGTTTACATCCTCTGCCAAGTGCAGGATATAATCCTTTGCTTCTTTATCCATGTGTTTATCCTTTCTCACAGTTACAATTTTCTGGTTTCTTTGATTCACAGCGCTGCGCCGCTATCTTTCTAATCTTCTGGCGCATTTTCTTTGTGTTATGACTGGGTATGGCGCATACTGCTGCTTCTTCTATTGTCAGCTTATCATATAGGAATGCCCTCTTTATGGTCCGCATCTGGTAACAGTCAAATTCCTCTCTCGCATAAAATGCCACCTCTTCATAGGCAAGCCCATAGCGGAAACCTGACAGGATTTCTTCAATCTGTTCTTCATCAAACCGATTATCTGTTGCCAGTTCCATTTCCTGTATGCTTCTGCCAATATAAAACCCATAAAACACTAAATCCATCTGCCTGTAATCGTGTTTTCCATCTGCCACGGTCTGAATCTTCTGAATATCCAGTTTCCGTTCCAGTGCCCCTGCTATTGACCGGATTTCCTCCGGGCCGTCTGAATCATGTATAAGACCGATAAGACTGTCAAAATTTATACCCATCAAATACGCTTTGCGCAAAGCATTTATCTTATTTCTATATCCTCCAACCTCCATGATCTTCTTTACCGTTTCATAGGGAATCCGGTCAGCATATAAAGCCTCCTCCGCTAGATACAGGCTGTCTTTTGACAAGAAGATTTCATTTTTCAGGGTGTCCAAAGTTTTGTTTTTATCGTACATGCTTCTCCTCCTTGAACAACAAAAGAGGAAGATATCAGCATCTCCCTCTTTACTCACTATTTATTTACTTTTTATGTTGCATATTAATCAGGTCTCTGCGGTGCGATATGCCAGTCCGTCCACAAATTACCTTTGATTGTCAGATTATCTGTCAGGTTTAATGATAACATTCCTGCTGGCGTCCAGGCATCTATCAACCATGTATAGGGTGTATATCTGCCATCTGGCATCCATATCGGAGTGAAATGTGTCCTCCGCTTAAATGTACTGTATTGATTCTTTTTAAACTCAAATTCTGAATGGAACCCGCCAGACATCCGTTCCAGTAAACGCCAATAATCTTTGTACTGAAACTCCGGAAAATACGTCACGGCATTTTGAGCGCCGGTCACGGCACTGGACTGGCTCGTGCTTACTGTGCTGTTCACATATTCGTTGAACCCATATCCGCTTTTTAGCGTTTTTCCACGGGCGGTAGGGGATTTATCATCTGGCTGGATACGCATTGTCGCGTTCAAATTCGCATAATATCTATCAATATTGAACTTCCACCAGCCATGGTCACACCAATAGCCATCATCGTCGTCATCCCCGCTGTGCCATACCCAGTAAGAATACCAGTAAGGCCGCCATATACTCCAATCAGCGGACGTACTCTGTCTTTTTGATGGTACTGCCGGCCGCCTGTAACTATCGTTTCGGTCATCAGCTACCGGATTCGGCGGTGGGTTCTTATCTAAATCCACAACTTTCACCCGGATAGTTCCCCTGTCTGTATGCCCTCCTCCCCTTACTGTAACTGGTATTTCCATTGTCTGTGCTGTTGATGGTGTTGTCCAACGTACCCAGGCAAGCTGACTGCCTCCTTCCGGATAGTACACATTATCCACCCGATAGCTTCTCCCTTTTATCTTGAATGTCACAGATACCGGATGATCCGGATCGCTTTGCCCGCCGTCCACACGGATACTGGTAATAACTTCTGTATTGGTACGGTATTCATAATCAAACGTTTCTACCTCTGGGGCCGGTTTCGGCAGTTCCCCGTTAAACCGGACAATACCAAGTCCAAGTGAGGTCTTGATTTCCTGATGTGAGCGGATTCCGGAAGTTGGACCGCCCCATGCGGGATAGCCAAGGTCAGGTGTTTCCAGGAACATGGCAAGTGGCAGGTTCTGAAATGCGACCGTAGGCATCCAGGAACGCACCACTCCGCCTGCTACTTCATCATACAACACCGCTTCTGTTGCTGTCATGGCAACCCTGACACCCTGTAGCGTCACATAAGCAATAGGTTCAATCATAATCCGATACTCGCCGCTGATCAAAACATCAAAGTCCAGGCCCGCATAACCTGCGATTCCCCTGACTACCTGTTCATCCGTAAAATATCTCTTTATTTCTTCTATGCTGGCCGGTCCCAGACTTTGCGAACTGATAATTTTAGGTAATCTCTGCGCCGGTCGGATACATTGGTAGGTGGAACCGGAAATTCCAATACCAGTGCCCGATGTGTAAGACATTTTACTGACTTTTCCAAAATGGAGCCTTATATCAGATGGGCGTTTATTTGTCAAGTCAACGGGTGTTCCCACTACTTTGTTGTCACTCGTGCTGATTACAGACACTCTCACCCCCTCGTCCCCAGGGGACCAGAAATTGGTTGAAGAACCTTGCCCCATGCCCCCACACAGGGTAAGCGCCCAACGCCTTGCCATATTGCTATGGTAGGTTTTCAGACACTCCCCTCCGAACCGTACGGACATCTCTCGATGTATACGGCTCTCCGTTTATCTATCAGTTTTAGTCTAATTTACCTGCGTGCAATTTTTGATGGCAGTCCAAGCAGAGTACCATCGTTTTTCTTTTCATAGCAATCATGTGACGCTCCCAATTTTTCTTGCCTTTGAGGTTTTTCAGCTTTTTGACATGATGAATTTCCATGGGTACATTTGTTGCCCCACAGTATTCACACATATTCGCTTTTAATCTTGCAATTAACCCCGAACGTCCATATCTTCTACTAATTGACGGAACATTGTCAACACTGGCACTGGTTATCACCTTAATATTTTGCTTGGTGAACCCCTCGTTGTACAAAAACATTTTTTGTTTTCCCTGTTTCGTTTCGTACTCTATGCCAAATTTCTTATCATACCCAAACTGCTTTCTGATTTGACCTATGCGCTTTTGATACTTTCTGCCATAGGTCTTAAACAGGCTAAACTTCATCACATAAAAGAAATTGTTCAGCACGCTCACATTGTCCGCAATCCGATAATAATTGTAGAATCCACGGATTTCAGAATTATACTGCATGAGTATTTCAAGGTCATCATTGTTGACTAAATAGTTTCTGTGAACAGGTTTGTAGATTTCTTGGTTATTGTTATTCTTGTCATATTTGATTTGCAAAGCACCGTAGTCCAACAGTTTACCCAACCACTTTTCTTTTGGAACGTAAAGCTGTATTCTGCCCATGCGTGTACGTCTGGTCTGACCGTTTTTGTGACGCTTAATGCTTTCGTCTTTGGTGGTGTAGATTTCATATCCCAAAAACTTAGCTTTGCTGTCACTACTATGCGTAATGAGCGTTTTTTCTTCGGATAACTCCAATTTCAGCGTTTCAGCCAGATACTTTTTAATATCCGCCTTGATATTTTCCGCATCTTCTTTGCTTCCGATTACTCCGCACAACCAATCATCTGCATAGCGTACATACACAAGTCGCTTGTAGCCCTCGTCCATTGGATTTGAGTAGGGCAGGGAGTGCATTTGTTTCTTTAGACTTTTTGCATATTTGATAACAGGTTTCTTTTCTTCGGCGGTCATACATTCCCATTTGGCTTTGGGATATTTCTTGTGACGAATGTATTTTAGTTTGTATTCCCATTGCCTGTATTCCGGGTTGTTTTCCTTACCGTTACCTTGGTCAAAGCCATTTTTGTAGTTTTCCATGTACTTATCAAACTCATCTAAATAGATGTTTGACAGTATCGGACTAATGATAGAGCCTTGCGGGGTGCCAGAATACGTTTTGTGATATACCCAGTCCTCAAGATACCCTGCTTTTAGGAATTTCCACACCAATGCCAAAAAATATTCGTCCTGTATTCTCTTACGCAGTAATGCCACCATGATTTGATGGTCAATGTTGTCAAAGAAACCTTTAATATCCCCCTCAATGAACCATTTCACCGCTGTAAATTCACACTTGATTTGCTTTAGGGCTGTGTGACAGCTGCGATTTGGCCTAAAACCGTGGGAGCGTTCACTAAAACTGTCATCATAAATACTTTCCAAAATCATTCTGACGATTTCCTGTACCAGCTTGTCATCAACTGACGGTATGCCCAATGGGCGCAATTTACCGTTTTTCTTTTTGATGTAGGTTCTGCGTGCTGGTTTTGGCTGATAGCTGTGGTTTTTCATCTGCGCTATCAAGCCGTTAATCCTGTTCATTCCCATTCCGTCAATGGTTTTGCCGTCTGCTCCTTCTGTCATATTCCCCTCGTTGGCGTAGATATTTTGGTATGCCAACAGGTAAAAGTCAGGGTTGTACAGATTGCGGTACAGCCGTTCAAATTTGTAGTTTTCATTGCAGGATTTTGACTTCAAACTGTTTAATACATCAATCGGATTTCTCAATGCCTCACGCACCTTTCTTCAATTTGTATTAAAAGATAAACTGTCCCCCTTCGCCGCGAGGAATTTCACCTCATGTAATTGGCATTACCCAATCGCAGACTACTATGGGGACTCTGTTACCATGTCGGATATTCAGTGTCATCTTCCTTGACTTTTTACATCTTGGAATTTATCCCCTTTCGGCATTACACATAGCTATTTACATAGCGTTCCGATTTAGGCAATCTCCGCTTAGACCATTAAGAACACAGCTTGTTAGATTGTCGGATATGACGTTCGCCTTTTCCCATTTACAATGGGTGGTTGATGCTAGTATCACGAACTCTTGCACGCGGGCGGGTATGCAACTTCAACATCACTCTGACTTTTCAACTATCCTTACATCAGCGGCTCGACTATGCCACCTCAGACTGTCATTCAAGTAATAAAACTTTTATCCTCATATCTAACCTTTTACCTTGCCATTACATCTAAGCCATGATAGTTAGGCTCATTTACGGCGTTACAGACATGCTACACTCCCTGCGTTGTTTCCATTGCAGATAAGTCTGTTGGTAATCGTGCGGTTAATTTAATAACCTTTGATACTTTTACACGACTGTCTTGCCAAAGACAGATTTCTTAATAGTCCACATGCATAGTATTTCTACGCACTTACGGACGCAGCTCCCCCATCAACATTACCTTCACCAGTTGCATAAGCAGGAACAGACATAATTAAAAAACACAGGAGAAACAGCATAAACCCTACCAGTTTTCTTATTTTATGTTTCAAATACACTCCTTTCCAATGAAAAAGCACAGCCATAAGCTGTGCCATTCCCATTTTCCTCTTTTATTGAATTTATAACACGTCATCCCCTACTACCCGTCATTGATTGTAGATCATCATATCTTTTAATCCATGACACCTATTTTGTTACCATTTTCATAGATATCACTATCTTCTATTACCTGTCCTTCTCCAATATCATCAATCCAACCAAAACCCGGCGCATAGATTTTACCTTCCTGTGATTCTCCTTCCGGTGCGGCTCCTGGAACGGCATCTGTTTCTGGCTGCTGTACTTCGTCATGTTTTTCCGGAACAGGCGCACCTGTAACAGTTTCTCCATCTGGTTTCTGTGCCGGATTTTCAAGGACCTCCTTTACAGGTGTCTCCGGTTTCGTTACCCTGGGCTGTATATTCTGGGCCTGCTGTCCTGCATCCTGGACGGCCTCTGTTGAAGATTCCGAACTGGGTTCTGTCTCTTCCTCTGTACCCGGCGCAGCCTTTTCCGTTTCCTCTTTCTTACTCTCTGTCTCTTTTGGTTGATCCAATTCTTTTTTATCAATTTCCGGCTTTACAATCCCTTTTTCTGTAGACTGGCTCTCTGCCAGCTTATCTTTTGCTTTCGGGGGCTGTTTGAAATTCCCTGCAATCATAACCGCAAGTACAATACCGACTACCACACAGACCGTAACAATCATACCTTTTTTCACTTTATCACTCATATGGTTCTCCTTCCTGTCTCAATCATTTTGTCGCATCAAACATACTATATTTTTCCAATTCTGTCTACCAGTTTTTAAAATACTTCGATATAGCCGGCCTGCACCTTTAATTTAATCTTCATTTCTGGCAGACGTTTTCCCGCAAACTGAACCGGTACTCTTAATGTGACGACTGCATCAATCTCAAATCTCTGTTCACCTTCCGGGTTCCCCGGTGCAAGCGGCGCATTACGAGCAGTCACACTTAAATCCGTCACGCTGTATTCCAGCACCCCTCCCGTATATTTTATATGTTTTCCTGATTCCACCCTTGTACCAAGGATTTTATCCATTTCAGCCAAAACCTCCCCTTCCTCTATGCTATCCCGGAAACTCCCATGATCCGGCTGATACCCTCCGCTGTAGCCTTCCCGAACACCGTGATACACATTGGCATAATTATCATTTACGGTTATCATGACCGCCTCCTGGGCGGCGTCCCTTACCCCATTTGCAATAATCTTTAGCCGGTAAAATTCCAGGAACCCACACATGATTAGGAGCAGCACCAAAGTGACCGCAACCACAAATGGAAACGAAGACCCCTGCCTATCCTTTACACACTGAATCAAACGTTTCATTTATGATATACCTCGCTCTTCCCAGTGGCGCTTGCCCTCAAAGTAATTGGAAAAGAACCAAAATTTCCAAACAGTCCAAGATTCCGCGACAACGTTAATTCTACCGTGATTTCATGGTTTAACTGGATATCACCCGTTTCTGACCATTCAACCTCCGGCTCCAATCCGGTACGTTCACGCAGCACCTGTTCTCTCCTGGCTGTTTCGGTCCCTACCCTCCCACTGATTTCAGCTTCCCGGCATAATTCTTCTGCAAATGTATCTAACTGATTTTTAGCAAGGAATACCGGAAACACGCTGACAGCCAGCGCAATCACCAACATGGCGCATAATACCAGCACACAGATGTCAATATATCCCTCCCCACGGTTTGTCCTTAATATCCCTTTCGTAACCGGAATTTTTTTCATGTTCCTTACCTCCTTCATGCTGTCTAAAACATCCCTCCCAGCGACTTGATGATTTCAAATACAATGATGGCAAGATAGGTGAGCAGGAAACACATCAACATAAGAAAAGAAAACACTCTGATTTTCGGCGGTATCTTCTGTGCCTCGCTCTTTAATTTTTGAAGTTCCAACTGTTTAAAGTCATGGGCAAGCATTTGGAAATATACCACACTGTTATCTCCCCGCAGAACCCCAATCAGCCCCCGTACCACATCAGACAGCATGGGAGAGTTCAGACGCGCCTCGAACCGAGTGAGCGCGGCTTCATAACTGGACGATCTCATGTCCGCTGCTAGTACCCCCAGTTCTTCCCCAAACTCCATTCCAGCATTTTTCCGAAAATTCTCTATCATGGACAGAACATCTCGGTTATTCTGCAGTTCCTGTTCCAGATTGGCAACAAATCTTGGCAGTTCGTCCTCGATTGACTTTCTTTTTGATTTAAGTTTCTCGTCCGCGCGCTGGATCTCTTTGAAATAGACCATGACTGCCAAAAATACAAGGATAGGCATCAGTAATGGAAACAACAGCAGGCATGGAATAATTCCGGTCATCAGTAATCCGGCTTTTGTCAGTGCATAAGCTTGGTATACTTCCGGTGTCATTTTAATCCCGGTTGCTTTCAGCACATTCGTCATCCTGCTCTTCCTGTACTCGTCTATATGGATTACATGAGCCAGCCGCATAGCCCCCTGCAGCACAAAAGCATCTACCGCCGCTGAACCCTTTTTATTGTTCCTTCCCGTGTCCATTAGTGCCTTTTCTGTTTTCATATATGGCATTTTTAACAGGTCTGCCGCCAGAAAGAACGTCCCCGCAAACAGGAACCCTCCGAATAATATCAGTAAAAATAAAGACATTTCTCTACCTCCTGTATTCTATCGGTTTCGTCAGCCTGACCACTACCGCTGTGGAAACAAAGATGATTGCCGCAGTGACCGCAAGAATTATCTGCCCCATCGGGGTATGCATCAAAGTATCATACCAGCTTTTATTAAGGAAGTAGAGCAGGGGAATATTGCCGATCACAAATATCGCCATTGTGATAAATTCTTTTCTCGGTTCCACAATCAGGTATTCCAATTCCGCGTTGACTATCCTGATATCGCTCAATTTGGATACAATCGGTGTCAGAGTAGTCTTTAAGCTCCTGTCATACTGGCAGTCACATAAGGCGTCGCACCATTCCTGGAATACATCGTTGTCGATTTTTTCCTTCAGTTCTTTCAATGCCTCATGGACATCCGGATTTACAAGGTTTATGCGCACAATGAAGTCCTGAAATACACGCTGGACCGGAGGGTTCAAATATTGAATGTTCTCCTCGATTGCGGTCAGAATGTCTTCCGTCCGAAGATAACCCGTTGTGATAACGCTCAAGGCTGTCTCCAATTCCGCAGCAACATTCTTCTTATAACTGCTGGCAGACAGGATTACATACCAGAAGGGAAAAAACATAAAGCCAACGGCCATCACCGGCGCTAAAAAAAAATTTCCAATCATGATAGCGATGGAAGCGCCGATTGTAAACAGCACCAGGGCCGCCGCACAGATAAGGGAAAAATGCTTTTCCCTCCCTGTCATTTTCAGTACCTGCTGGGCCTCCATGATTGCCTTTTTCAAAAACTTCACTTTTTTCCTCTTTGTCGCGGTATGGATTTCATTACGGATATTAGATGGCTCCTTTGCCAGAAAACCAAATAGTCCGTCTGTAAATTCCATTGGCCGGATTCCGAATAGCAAAAAACCACCTACAATCAGCCCCAGGCAGGCAAAAAGCTGTATACTTGTCAAGATTCCTCCCCTCCCTCACCCTTTGCGTGGAATCGGTTAAGGGTTTCCATCGGCATCCCGTTTTCCAGCAGACGCTTATATAGCCCGTCTGAAATACTGTTCATTACCCTGTGCTTTCCGTTCACTACAAAATAGTCTCCTTCCATCTGGTTTTCCAAAATCTCATACTGATACAGGGGGCGGTATTTCCGCGTCCCGTCCGGCTTGATCTCACACTCCATGATTTCCATGATTACCCTTTGGCGGTTTTCCAACTGCTTGCAGAAAACGATGATTGGATATGCTTCTGTCACATATCCCATCAATGTTTCATCTGACATATCCACGGCACGCTTACAAAGGGACACCATACGGCGGTAGGTAGCCTCACAGGAATTGGAATGGATTGTTGTGACAACTGCCACGCCGGTCCTGGCGGCTTCCTGTGCTGCATTGGCCTCCGCCCCCCGCATTTCACCAACCACCAGGATATCAGGATTAAAGCGCAGGGCGACATCCAGAAGGGCAATCTGGTCAATCCTCTGGCGGTCATTCTCGCTGTCACGCGTAAGTGTATGTACCACAGAATTTACTACCCTTCCATCATCCTCCCTCACCAGGTCTAACTCACGGCTGCCGTTTTCAATCGTGAAAATCCTTTTCCGGTCCGGGATTGTGGTAAGCAGCCAGCCGGCCACCGTTGTTTTCCCGGAACTTGTGGCGCCGGCAACACACACGGAAATTCCATACCGGATACATTCGCTTAAAAAGTCCAGCATCTCCCCTGTGGCAGTCCCGCCAGAAATGAAATCCTCTTTCCGCATGCTCTGCGGGTTTACAATTCTGATGGAAGCAGCAAGCCCCACCTCTTCGTCCACAACCGGGGTTTTTAATACAGCGATACGGATATTTTTTGCCAGGGTTCCAGTAACAACAGGGCTTGCGTCATCAAGGATTGTCCCGGACACATGGAGCATCCTGCGGATCACATTGATCGCATGTGCCGGGCTATCAAAGTGCTCCTCCAGCTTCTCTGTCCCGCCGCCGCTGTACTGGACCTCAATATCCTTCCAGCTATTGATGTCTATCTCTTCAATCCCTTCTCCAAAGATGTATTTTGTCAGGAATGAAAACTCTGCCATTTCCGTATACAGGTTATCAACAAGTTCTTGGTTTGACATGCCCTGGACGGCGACCCGGTTTTCCTGGACATATTTTGTAATATAGCGCTTCATCTGCCGTTTCACATCCTCGCTGTTCCCATCGGTCAAAAGGGAGCTGTAACGGCTGGCAATATGCTCCTGGACTTCCTGCAGCACCGTAGCGAAGTCCTTCCCCTCTACGGCCGCAAAGAATAGATCATCAGCACCCTTATTCCCTGCATCTGTCGGTTCTATCATGGCGGGTTCCACCGGAGCTGCCTGTACCGGCATCAGTTCCTGCATCCTTGCGCCCCATTCAGAATTTTTCCCCTCGTTAAATACTCCTCGTGTCTTCCTTTCCCCTAACATCCGTATACCTCCTTAGCAATCTTTACTATTTCCTGATTAAAACCACGGCTCTTTTTCCCCTCCAGGCCAGCCAGCAGGTTTCCCGCCATTCCCTGTTCTGTAACTTCAATTGCAGACGGAATCCGGAAGCTGACTGTTCCAAGGACCTGTTCCATATGGCTGACAGCCTCCTGCCCTTTAATATTATTGATTGTCTTTAAGTGTCTCTCTGTTTTCCACTTTGCTTCCTGCAGTAATGGTAACTGGCTCGCCAGATAGCTGATTGATTTAAGGTCACAGTTTACCATCTGAAGGACGGCGTCTGCTTCCATTAAAGCAACTGCGGAAAGAATATCATTGGCGATATAGCTGCTGCAGTCAATGATGATATAGGAAGATAATTCCCGCAGCCTGGCAAGAAATTCCAAAGCCTGCTCTGATTCGTAGGGAGCATAGGAATATTCGTTTTCCGCCTTTAGCATACCGAGCATTGCCAGGTACTTTATTTTTTTATGGACAATACAGTTCTCTTCAATTAAACCTTTTGTGACATGTGGCGCAGCCAGAATATTACCAAGGGACCATGTATTCTCCAACTCGTCCATCGGACAGATACAGGGGATCATTGGCACGGTCATATCAGTGATCACCAAGATCACATTCTTCCTTTTTTCTGCCAGGTACTTTGCAAGTTTCACAGATATCGTTGTTTTTCCGCAGCCGGGGCTCCCCCAGACAGCCAAGACCTGGGCCCGCCGCTTTCCTGTTTCGTGTTCCTCTTTGCTTTCAGATTTATCCTCACACCTTTTGCCCTTGAAATTCAGCATTTATTCTGCACTCCCTTCTGTCTCTCCTTCGGGCTGTCCAGTTTCCGGTTCCGCCGTCTCCGCTTCCGGTAGATAAAGTTCCTGCAGCGCCTGGTCCTGCTCTGCAATAAACTTCGCTGCATTCTCTTTTGTCCCCCTGTATACCAGAGATATATGCAGGTTTCCGTCCTTCTCCATCATGGCTAGTATCCTGCTCTGTTCCGGGGTTGCAAGAAGCGTCACCGTGCTGGGCAGCTCCTTTTCCTCTGATTCCTCTGATTCGCCTGTATTGGCGTCATAGCCGCTTCCTGCAGTTACGGCAATCACTTCAACATATTTTAATTCCGGCGGGATTACGGTATCACCCTGCTTCTGATAATCCGGCGCGATCACGGATACAATATCACCTGATTTAAGTTTTCCAGATAACCCGGTTGCAAATGATTTCACCGATACAGAAATAGCCTGTTTCTCACCTGACAAGTTATATAAGTAGGCATTTTCTGCAGCCGGTTCGTCCGCGACCTTGCTGTTAATGATGTAATCACCTGCAACCATATCCGCAGATGCATATTTTCCAATAACGCTGTCCTTATTTTTCATGACTTCGGGCGGCAGGTTTAAGCTCCCCACCTCCACCGTCCGTACCATATCACCCGTGATTTTATCCCCGATTTTAATATCCTTTACCACCCGCACGATTTCCACCTTTTTACTGATTTCTTTATTAAACAGTGGGGTTACCCCGAAGCAGAAAAGCAGAGACACCACAATGCATATCGCTCCGAGTACGGTACGGCTTTTTAATATTTTCATAATTCTATATATTCCTCCATATAAATTAAATTTGCGTACCTGTCAGCTATGCAGTAACTGTAAATATAGAAATTCTACATAGTTGACAGATACTTACGGTATCTGTCAGAGGTGAACACCGCTTTCATGCCGGCCTCCAACATCTCCGTGTGTTCTTTGATTTTATTGCTACGCCCTTTCTTCTCTGCTATGATTCACCTCTAACTCAACCGGACCGAGTTTAGCTTTTGAACCAGGCATGGCTGTGTATGCAATCCCACAGATTGGGTGAGAGAGAAATTTTATAGTGTTCCTGTACTGTCCGGTTAAATCTGATTTGTCTTGTAAGTTCACTCTGTTTTACCTCCGAAAGCTATTTGCTTCTATGATGTGGTTTTGATTTTGAAACGCTATACTCCTGTGTTAATTCTGCTCCGGCGAGTTTTAAGCTATGGCCGTCAAACTCATAAATGTTATCCGAAAGTCTTTCCTTCGGTTCAATTTCCTCTTTGTTAATGCTGGACACCATCTCTTTTAATCCTTCCACATCTTCTGTTTGAGACTTTGGCAAAATCAGCACTTCATTAATAGAACATGGAAGAATATAATACTCTTCCATCATTTGCTTTTGAACTTCTTTTAAAACTTCCGGGCACGCAATTACTGCCGCTCCATCAATGCCGTTGTCAGTCGTCAGCACCTGAAATGGTTCCGCCTGACCCCTCATTGAGATGGCTTCAGCTACTTCTTTGTCTATTCCTCTGTCCGACAACATTTTTGCTATGATACCGCCCACACTCTCAAGCTTTGCTTTTCTACCTGTGTTTGCTTTTGCAATTTTTAATGCCTCTTCTTTTGTGAGCTGCAGATGTGCAAGTAGTGGTTCCGTTACCTTTGCAGAGGCCACTAAATCCTGTCCCGCATTGTCAAACCTCCATTTTGCAAAAACCGCAAGGTCCCCCACACGCTCGTGTGGAATCTCTTCCAGCCACTCTTTATTGCTCTCGTAACTAACAATTCCGGCATACAGATGGGTGACAGCAGTATTTCGGTCCATGCTTCCTATATTAAAATGGGTTAGTCCGGGTGATGTCTTCATGAGTTCAAACCTTATACCAAAGACAATACTGCTCACAGGCTTCCCGCCTTTCCAGTCTTGATAATAAAAGTCCGGATAGACGATTGGTGCCAATGAAATATTGTCAAACTTGATTATGATGCCTTTCCTAAAACCATTGTTGTTTGGCATATCCATTTCTTGTAGTTTTCCACCACTTGGCTCCATGGCCTTTTCTAATTCCGAATAAAAATCGTTATAATATTGTTGTTTATCGTTCATTGCATCAGTACCTCGCTTTATTTAATATGTGCCTTGACCTTACATCTCTGGGTAAAAACAGACAATATACCTTCGTAATAATCCATATCTCTTATCATGCGGCAGGGGATTCCTGCCGCCGTGGGGTTATCTCACAATGTATCTCCTTTTCCTGCGGCACTTCCAAAGTGCCAGGACAGCGCCCACAAAGGTAATGGGAGCCGCTATGCAAATACAGTAAAATGCTTTTCTTTTCATTCAATCCTCCTATCTGATCAAATATCCCGCCGCACACCCTACTGATAAAAAGGGCACCAGCGGCACTGCAGTCACCTGCAGCTTTTTACAAATTTTCATTACAGCGGAATATGCAAGGACCAATGACAGCCCTAAAACAGTTGCAGCTATCCCTGCGGGAAGCCCCAGAACAATCCCTGCGGCCGCCATCAATTTGATATCTCCGCCTCCCATGCCTCCACAAAAGACCGCCGCCAGTAAAAATGGAAGTGAAACTAAAATCCCCCATAAATTCCGTGGCTGAAAAGAAAGCGCAGCGGTCAGTGCAATCATCACACATAAAGCATCAGGCACCATTCTTTTTTTAATGTCCATGGCCGATGCTGCTAAAAGTAAAAGTATAAATACAATAGCCTGAACTTCCCTGCCATTATCCGGCATAGTTAAACATTTCAGTGATGCGGCGCGTTAAAGTAGGTAACACCGTATCACCAAACAAAGCATACAGTCCAGCCAGCAATAAAGCGCCAATTACAACAGCCATTAAAATTTTGAGTAGGCTAGGCCCCTGGCGCCTTACCGCTTCACAGCGGCAGGTTTCCAAATGCCCGCCCCCGAACCGGACTTACACCTCTCGATGTATCCGGCTCTCCATTTATCTATCAGTCTCATTCTCCAGCATGTAAACGTTCCTGGCACTGTACGCACAATACAAGTGCCTCACGTTTTGGAACAAGATCAATCTCTGGTTTGGCAATCCCTTTTTTTACATTCTTGAAGCCGTCCTCATAGTAATACAGAATCTTTTCACCTTGTTTTGTCCGGTACTTTACCCCAAATTGCTTATAACCGTATTTCTTTCGGACTTCGCTGATATGGAGCTTATATTTTGCCCCAAAGGTTTTAAACATGCTGAATTTCATCACATAATTAAAGTGGCCGAGGACACTCACGTTGTCTGCGATCCTGTAATAATTATAAAGCCCTCTGACTTCAGCATTGTATTGCCGCACGATCTCTAAGTCATCTTTGTTGATGAGATAACTTCGGTGGACAGGGTTAAATATTTCTTTTCCGTCCTGATACTTGATTTCCAAAGCCTTGTAATCTATGAGTCTTTTCTGCCATTTCCCACGGGGAACATACAATTTAACTCTGCCTCTTCTGGCAAGTCCCATGTAGCCGTTCCTATTTCCACACACTCTTTCATCATCCGACGCAACAATTTCATAGCCAAGGAAATGAACCTTATCATGGGCATTGGTTATCAAGGCTTTTCCTTCTGACAGTTCCAGCTTCAACGTTTCTTCCAGGAACCGCCCAATATCTGCCCGGATTTCTTCTGCGTCCCTCTTGCTGCCGATTACTCCACATAACCATTCATTCGCATAACGCACATAAAACAGACTCCTGTAACCGCTGTCCCTCTGCTCATGGTAATGATACTTCAGCAATCCCTTCTGGTTTCCCTGAATTGGGTCATACAGCATTTTTTGTTCTTCCTGCATGTAATTCTCCATAAACCTGTCCAGTTCATTCAGATAAATAGATAAAAGAATTGGACCGATCAAGGTGCCTTGCGCGGTGCCGGAATAGGTCTTGTGAAATGTCCAGTCCTCCACATATCCTGCTTTCAAAAATTTCCATATCAATGCAATAAAATATTCATCATGGATACGTCTGCGTAAAATGGTTATCAGTACAGCGTGGTCAATCTTCTTAAAATAGTCTCTGCCATCGCCCTTTATAAACCACTTTACGCCTGTGAAAGTGCTTTGCATCTGAAGCAAGGCAGTATGACAGCTTCTGTTTGGGCGAAATCCATGAGAAGCGTCAGAAAATATTGGTTCATAAATGCTTTCTAATATTAGGCGCACGATTTCCTGCACCATCTTATCGTCAAGAGACGGAATACCCGACAGGCATCTTCTTCCACCTTTTTTTTCAATGTAAGTGCGGCGTGCGGGGACTGGCTGATAGCTGTGGTTTTTCATGCTCTCCATAAGCTTCTGTATCCTGTCCATACCCATGCCGTTTATGGTTTTTCCATCTGCGCCTGTGGTCATAAGTCCCTCACTGGCATAAATATATTGATACGCCAGAAGATAAAATCCCTCATTATACAAGTTACGGTACAAACGTTCATAACAATAATTTCCATTACATGCTTTTGATCTTAGACTGTTTAATACATCAATCGGATTTCTCAATGCCTCACGCACCTTTCCTTTCTTTGCATTAAGAGATAAACTGCCGCCCTTCGCCATGTACATGGCTTTCCCCTGCTCAGACTACTATGGCGGCTCCGTTGCCATGCCGGATATTCAGCGTCATCTTCCTTGCGTTTTCAGTTCTTGAAATTTCACCTTGCGGCATTACGCATAGCTTAAAAAAGCGTTCCGGTTTAGGCAATCTCCGTTTAGACAATTAGAAACACAGCTTGCCAGATTGTCGGATAGAACATTCGTCCTTTTCCATTTATTATGGCTGGTCAGTGCAAATATCACGGACTGCTGTGCCTGCTATCTACACAGCTCCTGCACCGCCTGGCACCTAAACTATCGTGTGCCAGAGGCCCGACTATGCCCCCTCGGACTATTCATAAAGCAATCAAGCCTTTATCCTCATATCTGGCCTTTCTCCTTGCCCTTCAGTCACAACCGTGATAGTTCGGCTGACTTATGGCGTTGCCAACATGCTACACTCCCTGTCCGGTTTCCCTTTCAGATCAGTTGGTTGGAGAGGATTGTGGGTATAAACCCCGGATATTTCTCAATCCCCGCTTTGCTAAAGCAGATTTTCTAACTGTCCTCGTTCGCAACATCATTGTGCTGTTGTTACTCACTTACGGACGCACTGGCAGTATCGACAAATCCTTCCGCCTTGTTATTGCTCAGGGCTGCTTTTACTTTCATTCCCCTTGTGATCAGATAATCCTTCATTTTTGTTTTCATTCACTTACCTCCTGGTTTGAATTAATTATTGCAATTGTTTTCATAAATAAAAACAGGCTGATGTCTGGTCAGCCCATTTCATGTTCCTATGTATCCTTTTTCACTAATTTATACCACTTAGCGTGTTGTCCTATTGTTTTTATTCTTAATTGGTGGATTCAAATACACCCGTAATTCATCCGCACATGGTACATATTGCTTCCCATTTTCCTCACAAAAGAAAATATCAAACACCTTTCCACCTGCAGCTTTATAAAAATCTTCATAATTATATGGGTACTTGCTCCATGGCTCGTCAGATGATATAAAACCAAGTTCACGATCCTCGCGTGACTTAAAGACGCGCGCATAAAAGTCTCCATCCGCCTCATTAAATGTCCGTAATGGGTAAAAATGGAACCCTCCATATTCAAAACTTTTTCTCTCCAAAGTCCCACACTCTTTTCCTACAAAATATTGAAAGCAACTTGATGCAGCTCAAAACACCTTATCAACTCACACTCCATCAATTAGGTTCATCACGAATCCGGTTCATTTACATGTCCTTTCTGCCATTTGGCGGCTATATACAGAGGATATTTCATTTCCAAACCCTGATTTTATGATTTGCTCAGTAATCTCAAATTACAGCAGTCATTCCTATTAGGATTAAAATTATCCCGCCAATATTCATAATGCTCTGTGACATCCTCACAGACTGTTATCTCCTGTATCTTTATTTTTTTAAGGATCTTCTGCTTTTCAGCCAATGGCAAATGACTGTATCCACCTTGTTTCAGGTTATACTTGCTGAAATCGACATCGTGCAGCCAACCTTTAATCCAACTATTCACCCGCAAAAATTCCACTACACAACGGTTGATTTTCAGCGTATTCAGCGTATTAAAATCCATGAAATCCTCTATCAAAGGACTCAGCCGAATTGCTACATCGTATCCATCAGACTGTAATTTCTGTAATGCTTCTATCCGTTTTGACGGAATGCTTGCTTTTTCATATGTCAATGCTCTATTATCATCTAAAGTTGTGACTGTGATCTGGATATGGGCCAGCTCCTTGTCCAAAATATCCAGATATTCGGGCTGTGCAACCAAATGGGATTTAGTTACAATAAGATATCCAATACCGCACCGGTTCATTTCACGGATGGTTTCGTATGTTACATGATGTTGAGCCTCGCAAGGCTGAAAACAGTCCGTCATTCCCCCCATGCGTATGATGGTTCCCGGTGGCATCTTCTGAATCTTTCTCTTTATTTTGGCAATATCCGCAATGCTTGGCTCTGTAGGGTTCCAAAATCCCCTAAAGGAAAGAAGCGAGCGTGCATAGCAGTAGTCACAGTTATGTTGGCAACCACATCCGTATGTATCAAGTCTGGTACTATATTTGCATTTATCCCCCTCGTTCCCTTTTACTTGCTTATAAAAACTCTTATATTCGCTTTGTATGCCTCCTTTATTTCTTATCTTTGTATGGTCTGGAAATGAAATGTTATCCCTGTTATTGCGGGGTACAATACTGCCCTGTAGTCTCCTGGTAAAGCATCCAGGAATGTTCTTTACACCACCCCGCTCTATTTTTCAATTTATAGACAAAAAAAGCAGGCTGACGAATCAGCCCACAAAATTGGTATATCATTATTTAATTTAGATTTTTAAAACTCTCAACAATGTTGAGAGTTTTGGCTGTTATCCACCGTATCATATAATTCTTCCAGTTTTTTCTGCAATATTTCTTTGCTAATCAGCTTCGTTCTGTATTCTGAAATCATTGTGGAAGTCATATTACGGCTCAATGCGTATTCAACAACATCTTTGTCTTTGCTCTTGCAAAGGATAATACCAACACTCGGGTTCTCATGCTGCTTTTTTACATCGCGGTCTAAGGCTTCCAGATAAAATTCCATTTTGCCTAAATACTCCGGCTTAAAATCATCAATTTTCAAGTCAATCGCAACAAGGCACTGCAATTCCCTATGGAAAAAGAGGAGATCCACAAAATAATCATTTTTTCCAACCTGTAAATGATATTCCTCACCCATAAAGATAAAATCCCGGCCAAATTCAAGAAGAAACTGTTTCATGTTTTTTAAGATGGCCTGCTTTAGATCAAATTCTTTATAGGGTTCCTGCAGATTCAGAAATTCCAGCATATATAAATCCCGTATCATGCCAGTTGTTTCCGTATAGTCCACTGCCGATGGTGCTTTGCCGTCAGAAAGCAAAACTCGTTCAAAATACCCACTGTCAATCTGCCGTTCCAATTCACGGGCTTTATACTTTTCTTTTGAAGCCAGCTTTAAATAGAATACTTTCTCTTCATCACTTTTCGTCTTTGACATAATATGTAAGTTATTTGACCAAGTATTTGCTCTCAACAGTGTTGAGAGTTCCGGCTTATTCTGGTAAGTTTCAAAGAATTGTTTCATTCGCCAAATATTTTGTCCCGAATAGCCATGTATTCCTGGTTCCTTTGATAGAATATACTGCGAAAGTTTCTTTACAGTAGAACGGCCCCACCCCTCCTGCTTTGTCTTCACCGAAACAAATTTCCCGATTTCCCAATAAAGATTAATGATTGTTTCATTAACCTTATAATTTACTTCCTGTCTGGCCTAATTGATAATCTGCCGGACCTTTTCAAATTCATTTATATGGATAGGCTCCATTTCACTCATGTACCGGATCTCCAATCATTATTTTATTCTGTTTGTTTCAAATTACTTTTTTTCTTAAACCACACTGAAAAAATATGCACAGGATAACTGCAACGATCATGAACCATATGACTGTGCTCATACTATCAGACCCCATTGTGTCCATGATTCATATCCTCCAAATCATAAAATACTAAATCACATGAGCAATCGCCATAGATTGCCTCACCACATACCGGGCATTCCTCCATATCACAGCCATAATGGTGGAAGTTCCCAAATGGAGCAAAACAATCCGGACATATATCACCATCATCATAATATGTTTCCATGTCTTTCTCGTAGCCAAATTTGATACGCACATGGCTTTTTCCTTTGCAGATACACGTTTCCACTTTACATCCTACGTGTTCCAGCATTTCACCACCACAAATTTTACATACAGCCATATTTTTCTCCTGTCTTTTAAGATGGGGTTCCCATGTCCACTAAAATCATAAAAAGGTGGAACATAAACAGAAACATGCAGCCCACCAGCTTGATGCTGAATGAAGCTATTTTCAATGCCACATATATAAAAGCAAGCAACAATTTTCCTACAAATTTAATAATAGCACATAATATCGTCATAAACAATCTTCTCCTTCGTCCTCAAAGTCACCAAATGAACCATAAAATTCAAGCAGTTTTAAATCTTTTTTTGTTGCCTGATCCACCTTAACGGCTGGCTGTTCATTCCTTGTTTCGGGTTCCTGTTTCTCTTTCGTACTGACATCATTACCAGTTTGCATGTACATTGATACGGTCTGTATTGTTTCCAATGCCTCCTCTAAAGCATGTCTGGTCAATTCACGGAAGTAATCCTCATGTTCTTTTATACTGGATAACGTACCCTCCAGTTCTTTAAAGTCCGTTTTCCTTTTTAGGTGTTCCGAATAATAGATCACTGCCTCGGCTATAAAATCGTTCTGTGAACTGAACAGTTCCCGGTTATACGCTTCCAGACAGGTGAGTGCCTGGAAATGTACCGGATTATTTTTATAAAGCCGAAGTGTAGTGGCATATTTATCATCCATGTATAGCCTCCTTATCCGGCCATGCTCTGTCTGGCCTTCCATATGCTTTTCAGGGTTTCTTCATACCCTCTCGCATTTGCATGGATATCGGGAATACTTATCACGTCCTTCCCCTTGTTATCCCCGAAATTCTGCATGATTGAAGCCCCACCGCCCATAAAGATTATTTTTTCCAGATGGAGGTTATATCCATGCTTCTTAATGAGGTTATAAATATATTCTGTATATCTGCCCAGTTCCCTTCGGATTACCTGCAGGTACGCCTCGTCACCGGCATATGTACCGGTCTGCATGATCTTTTCGATGATATATGGTTTTGCCTTCTCCCCGAACTCGGCCATCAGTACCTCATTCACGCTGGAGATACATTTTATGGTGCCATTATTATCTATAATAGGCTGTGCACCACTGGGACGCATATTCTCAATCGGAACTCCGTCAACGGTTCCTCCGCCAATATCTACCAATAGACAGGATTTTCCTTCCGTCTCTGCCAGTATATCGGTGATAGCGGCAAAGCCCTGCATGTATACACTCACGCCTTCCAGATAAACATGGAATTCTTCTCCCTGATACCGATAGTTCATTTCCCTTTCCCTGCCCAAATATTTACGAAATGCTTTCATCTGTGTTTCATACCACCGCGGTGGTAATCCTGTTGCCAATCGGACTGCTGCCTGGGTCTTACCTCTGAATTTTAATTCAGTAGCCAACGCCGCCAGGGTAAGGATATAGTAATCATCGTCCACAGTTTTGTCAATTTTCGTATTCACCTCTTCCATGCTGCCGCCAATTGCGTAATACTCCCCATTGAACTCCAGAATCTGACTCAAATTACTGGGTTTTACCCTCTGTGGTGTTACTGTGGATAAAAATGCCGTATTGGCTGTTTTCATTTGCCTGTTTCCATGATCAATTCCAAGAATTTCTCTATCCATTTTGACTTTTCCTCTCTGTCGTTAATATTCGCCGGCGCTCTCCAAAAGTTCAAGTTCCTCAACGGCTTCACCGAATCCGTCCGAATCCCTCCAGCCCGGAGCATGTTCCTTTAATGTGATGATAAGGTTGCCTTTTTCATTCACTTCAAACCCTACATATTTGTTATCGTATTCCTTGCTGTCCTGCAGTATCTCAATGATATCGTCCGTCTTGTACATTCTCATTCTTCAATGTCTCCCCCTCTTCACGATATACCATAACGCAGTCTAACCGATTCAATAAAATATCTTGCATAGGGGCAGTCAAATACTTCTTCGACTGTATATTCCGAGCTGACTTCCCCGAAGTTGTAACCCTCTTTTGAATCATCCCTGTTCACTGTCTGTGAAAAGCCTGTATAAAGATTGATTGCCAGCCGTGTCACTTTCATCGAGGCCGATGTTTGCCATCCTGCAAATAATGCCATTGGATTGATCTGCTCTGTTCTCTGATCCACAATCTGTGTAAATGCAGCCCTTGTCATGTCACATATTCCAAGAGTATAAATCATGGCAACTTCTTTATTGTCTTTACGCGAATTTGGAAGTTCACGAACCTTTTCACGGAAAAATCTCTCATGCGCTTCATTGGCAAATACAATGTCCATTGTCTCTAATTGATTGATATCAAACATATATCTCCTCCATTCCTTATTCAGCAGCTATATTTCCTGCAGGATAAATTCAATATTTTCCTGAAATATCTTTTGCAGTTCCAGAATTACTTTGTAGGACGGCTTTTGCTGCCCATACTCAATTCGCTGATATGTACGCAAGCTGATTTTCAGCTTGTCCGCCAATTCCCACTGCGTCAACTCTTTACCCTGGCGTAGTTGTCTAACCCTAATTACTGTCCATCACCCCCTTTGCTTATAAGCATCCGGAGTAGATGTCACCATTCACTGCTGCCTGGTTCATCACCACATTACTTGATGTAAATGCCGAATTATACAGAACAGTTAGCAAAGCTGCCCGCATATTTCTAATTTTGGTTTTCGTCTCTGACAGACTGTTTAAAACAAACTGGATACAAAACATATCTAATTTCCAGAATACGGATTTAACAATAGCTGCAGGCTTTTCCTCCTGATTGATTCTGACTGTATCTTTTGTTGATGTAAGCACATCCACTGCTATTCCCACAATTTCGTCCAGCCTGTCTACATCGTAAGGACGGTCTATACAAATCGCATCATATCCAATCTTTGCTTTAAATACCTGCTGTGTATTCTGATGGGATTGGATAGGATTGGTATAATCTATGGTTGAAGTCTCTGTAGTAATATCTGTATTTGTCTGCCTGTTACTGGATAGTGCTGTGCTTTCAGAAAAGTGGCATCTACCTTTTTCTAGTGTAGCAGGTCCCTCTTTTTCAAGGGATACCCTGTCTCTTTTTTGGGGGACACCTCCCTGCTGAAAACCAGTTATCTCACTATTTTTCAAGATAAAGCACTGTTCGTCCCTCTTTTCATCTGCCATATCTTCTCCCCTGTCTCCCGTAGAAGGGACACGGGTATCAAAACAGTGGGGATATGTTAATTCTTTCAGCTTCTCAACAATCAACTCTATGTATAGGACGTTGTTTACAACAAGACCATTCATATTGATTGTCCGGAAAACTCTTTTTATTACACCTAATTTCTCTAAAAATATAATTGCATTAGTAGCTTCTTTTTTACTCAATCCGAATTGCTCCGCAATCTGTTGGTAACTCCGCTGAAGTAGATCAGCTTTAAACTTTTTACGAATCGCTATAATCTGCCCGGTACTTTCGTCCCTCAATTCAGTTGGACGATACCAGTAAACGATATCTGCAAGTATGACAATGGCAGTCAAATGCGGTTTACCTGTTTCCTTTATGATTGTCTTATACCACGTCTGCGGTGTAATATTGCCGGTAATATTGATTTCGGCACTTGCATCCACAATCGGATTTCCAGTTGTATAGTCCCGCATTACCTTCACCTCTCCTTCCGTTCAAGAGAGGTACTACATATAATGCGTAATCTTTCGTCAGATTGCTTCGCCGTTACAGCTAATGCAACGATGACAATTCCTGTTAAAATCAACATGATGATAAAAATAATAAATAGCACCTGCATACCCTTTTCCTCCTAAAATGCAAAAGAGGACTAAGGTCAGCTAACAAAATCGCTTTACTCAGTCCTCTTTGTATTTATATTTTAACAGCGCTGTTCCCCCGAAAGAGGGCTTCACTTCAAGAAGAAGTAAAAGAAAAGGATATTTGGAATAGGACTAAGTATAAGCAGGTCCCAAACCACCCGGCTGCGGCCCTGGTCCTAAAAATATCCCACCCTTTGGAAAACGACACTGGATTTATTGAAAAAGCAGTTCGATTGTGGTAAAATAAATTAAGACCTAAGTAGCCGCAAACCCTTGATTTCATTGGGTTCCTTGCTAACTTGGTCTTATTATAACACGGTCACCGGCCCCGTTTTCCCCTGCCAGGCAAATAATCTGCCCCGCCTCCAGCTCCAGGCTCACATCCTTCAGTACCTGTATGCCGGAAAAGGATTTGCAGATTCCGTCTATGGATAAAATATTTCCCAATTCCTTTCCCTCCCTTTATCTATAAATGGGGATTCATATGAACCCCCACTTAAATGTTTCCTATTGCATTAATTCCGGAAAATACTCTTTTGTCAAATCCCAGTAACACTCATCCACTTCCCATGGCACTACCTTGGTCTTGTCATCAATATTACTCTGGTCCACAGGCATAATAGGAAGTTCAACCTGCTGCTGAACTGCTGTGCTGGCTCCGGTTGCGTACTGATTCAATACCTGATAGGAAACAAGTCCCTCCCAGCCAGGAGATGATGAGATGGTATAATCCAGCTTGCCGTTCTTAATAAGGGGAAGGCCCGCGGGAGAACCGTTCTGTGAAACCACCTTATACCGGTCTGCCACTCCCTGAGAATCCAGCATCTGGATAATACCGGCTGCCATGTCCTCATTCATAACAAAGATAACTGAAAAGTCTTTGCCGGAAGCAATCGCATCCTGTGCCACCGTAATAGCTTTGCTGGGATTATATTCCCCTTCCTGAATATCGATTATCTTATTTTTGCCCAGTTCATCCACCTTTGCCTGCATAGCTTCATTTATCCTCTGGCAGGGCACTGACTCAAAGTTGCCTGTGATCACAAAGATATTTTCACCCGGGCAGTTATCCGCAAACCACTGTCCGTAATTGTTGCCCATCTCTGTCCAGTCAAAGTCAATAGCTGCAACAATGTCGTTCCCATTGTTATCCAGAGCTGTTCCCACACTGTCCGTTGACACCAGCGGTATACCTGCCTTTGCGCATTTTTCTGCTGCTATTTTAGCTCCGCTTTCATTGAAGGAAAAGATACACAACCCGTCAACGCCCTGGTTAATCATGGAATCAATATTGGAGACTTCTTTGCTGACATCGTAGTCTGAATTTAAAATAACTACCTTGTTGCCATCCTTCTCCGCTCCCATCTGAAATCCTTCCACATTGCGCTGATACCATGTGTCCGGCCCCGGCGTAATATAACCGTAAACCTTTCCCCCCGCACTTTCCGCTTTGGACTCCTCTGCTTCTTTGGACCCGGCCTGCTCTGTCTGAGATGTTTCTTCCTTTGCCGCGGTCTGTGCTGCGGTTGTTGTCTCTGTCTGGGATGAACCAGAACAAGCAGTCATCAGAGTCATTCCCGAAACCACCATTAATGCTAACAGTCCTTTTTTCATTTGACACCCTCCTTAGTTAAATGTTTTTGATTTATAAATGTCTATTTATAAATTCTCCTTCAGAAACTTCAGCCCCTCTAAGGCCAGCGCATCCTGGCTGGCGGCCAGGGGTCTCCACAGAGAAACCGCTTTTGCTATCTCTGTTATGTCTGTGGTAAAAGATTCAATCACCACCGCGCCGTCATAACCAATATCCCTCAGCGCCTTGCTGATTTCATCCCAGTCAAGATGGTCCTGTCCCGGAGTTCCCCGGTCATTGGAACATGCATGAAAGTCAAACAGCCTGCTGCCCGCTCTGCGGATCACCTGCCCCAGACTCTTCTCCTCAATGTTCATATGAAATGTGTCCAGCAAAAAACCTACATTATCACATCCAATCTCATCCAGAAGTTCCACCCCCTGGTCAACTGTGTTCAAAAAATCCGTCTCAAAACGGTTCAGGGGTTCAAGGGCCAGCCTGATTCCTTTTGTGGCGGCATAGCCCGCAAGATCCCTGAGATTATCCACCGCATAGGATCTCTGCCGCGTCCGTTCTTCCTCTGAAGCCATCCTTGCCTTACCGGTTGCCGCATACATAGGTCCCGCCACATAGGGGGAGCCAAAAACCGATGCCATATCAATCAGCGTCCTGATATACTCCATCCCCTTGTCCCTGTAACGGGAAGCGTCTGAGCTGATATCCCGCTCCGGGCCAAAGGCTCCGCATATGTTAACCTGTATACCTGCCTTGTCAGCTTCATGCTTCACATAGGCAGGGTCAAATGACGAGGGATCTTCCACGCCTATCTCATAGATGTCAAATCCCAGCTCCTTGGCATGCTTTAATTGTTCTATGGTATGATTTGAAAACGGGGATACCCAGACATAGGAACTTACACCAAACTTCATTTTTCCTCCTTTATTATGTGTTTTACATTTTTATGTAAAATACTTTCATTTTCTTCCGTTTTTTATGTCTTTTTCATTTATTACTATATCTTTTTTTCATTTTCTTGTCAATACTTTGTAAAAATTTACATTTTTTACATTTTCTCTGTACATTTCTTCTATTTTGGTGTATTCTAAATATATCATTAGATTGTGAGGTATCAGCCATGGCAACAAAACCAACCATTTCCCAGATAGCAGATATGTCCGGTGTCTCTATAGCCACCGTATCACGCTTTATCAACAATACAGCCGCAGTCAAGGGCAGCACCGCAAAAAAGATAATGGAAGCCATCCATTCTCTGGATTATCCACTGCCTGAAAGCTTTATTGCCACCAACACGAAAAAGGACGGCAAGGTCATTCTGATCAATATACCGTCCGTCTCCAATCCATTTTACAATGATGTAATCAAGGGAGCACAGGATGCGGCCCTGCGCCATGATTACTACACCCTGGTAAATGTCCAGCATCTTAATTCATCTACTGAATCAACCTTTTTTAATCTGCTAAATAACATTAACCTCTGCGGCGCCATTATATTAAACGCCATGGATCAAGGATATTTTAACAGCCTTTATCATACCATTCCCTTTGTACAGTGCTGTGAGTATACGGAAAACCAGAACCTGGTCTCCTATACCAGCATTGATGATGTGGCAGCCGCCAAGACAATGATGGAGTACATCCTGTCCACCGGGCACACAAAGATTGCTTTTCTGTGCGGACCGGACCGGTATAAATACGCACGCCAAAGGAAGGCCGGATATATACAGACGCTGGAAGCCGCCCATATTCCCCTGAACAAGGACTGGATCATCCAGCTGCCTGAGCTGGACTTTGACATGGCCCTCTCATCCACACACCAGCTTATGTCTCAGAAGGAGCATCCCACAGCTGTCTTTGCCGTCTCCGATGTGCTTGCCGCAGCTGCCATACGCGGATGCCGCCTGGCCGGGCTTTCCGTACCAGCGGACATTATCGTTACGGGATTTGATAATGTGAACATATCCCAGGCCACATCCCCTCCCATCACAACCATCAACCAGCCAAAATATCAGATGGGCTACATGGCATGTGAGCTTCTGATTGAAAAGCTAAATACTCCCGGAGCAAAACCGCGGCAGGTACTGCTGAACACAGAGCTCATCATACGGGAATCCACACAGAGACAGCGGACCTAGCACCAGAACATCACGGACCGGGAAGCATACTTTGGAGTCAAATGAGAGCCAAAAGGGCGCTATGCCGATGCAGCATTGGTGTCAAATTCTAGTTCATTTGTTCTGTTGTAAATTCAGCTATAAATTTTTCTATTTTTCACCGGCGGCGGACGGCTGTGATGCTGCCGGATCCCCCTAACAGGCAGGAATCACATATAGTTCTACAAAATCGGGCAAATCCCTTGGAATTTACAAACTTTTATGCGATAATAAAACTACAAGCAGACAAGGAGGCCGATATGGGATTTAAACTGGATTTGATTATTAACGAAAACTATTCAAAACTGAACGACATCGACCTGCATATTCTCCATTTTGTGCAGACCAATCTGAAGCTGTGCACAACAATCAGTATCGCTGACCTGGCCAGAAAATGCAATGTTTCGACAGCCACCATCCTGCGTACCACCCAGAAGCTGGACTTCAGCGGTTACAGTGAATTCAAATTTTTCCTGAAAAACGATACGGAGAAGGTTAATGTCTCCACGCTGGATATGATCGAGATTATCAGCCAGGACATCTCGCAGACCATCAAGGTCTTCAAGCAGAATAAAGAAATCAATGAGATCTGCCGGATCATCGACAAATCTGACAACATCTACGCTTACGGCACCGGACACGGACAGCGGCTGATGCTGCAGGAATTTGCTCGCTGTTTCCTGAATGTCAACAAGAATATCATCCTGATCCCGTCTCTGACTGAGTTAAAGATTATCAAGAAATTTATGAAAAAAACGGATTTGCTGTTCATCGCCTCCTGGTCAGGCAATATTGACAAGTACCGGGACATCCTGATCAACCTGGAAGTGCTGGGCATTCCGATGATTTCCATTACCTGCTTAAACAACAACGATTTATCTGCCATGTCCAAGTACAACCTCTATTTCCAGAGCAGCACCATGGACAAGGATATGAATATCAACCGTTCCTCCTACCTCACGCTGCATCTGATTCTGCATCTGCTCTATGATGGTTATATCGACTACGCGACCTGTAAAATTTAGAACGGCGCTGATATTGATAAGAATTACACGAAACCTTTTTTTTACAATACAACAACACTGCCGCCTTAACGGTCATTCCCCGTTAAAGCGGCAGCCTTTTTCATTGCTTATTCAAACCTTCAGGCACAGCAGTGTTATTTTGCAGACATTGCCCACGCCTTATTGAGCAGCAGCGGACGAAGATATGCAACCGTGGAGCACATCGGCAAAATATCCGGATTCAGACGGATATTCAGCTCATTTTCCAGGTAGCTTCTTCTTTGCATCATACGCTTCCACAGCTCCGGCGCATGCTTCTGAATTTCCTGTCTCAGCGCCTCGTCTGCCAGCGCCACCGTGCTCTCCGCACTGGTTCCGGCATATCCTTTCACCGACGGAATAATGTCGATCTGGAACAACATTCCGCTTTCCAGCACTTCTTCACTTCCCGCATACACCGGTGAAGACATCCACTCCTCGTCAGCCGTCAAATGTCCCGGACATAAAGACCAGTGATACTCTGCTTTCGGAAGCACCTCGTCGATGCGCTGATACAGCTCGCCGCCGGTCATCCCGCAGTGTACCTGCTCCAGCCATTCCACCACAGCACCGTAATACGGCTTCACCACAGCATCCACATAATCCTGTGCACCTTCCGGCAGCTGGGATGCATCCTGCACCGCATAACCGGCACGAGAAGACAGACCGCCCTTGTAGCCGATTGTCAGGCTGATGGTATCTCCTGTTTTTACTTTATTTTCTGTCGGATAGATATTGGCCTTCACAAAACGCTTACCGGCAGCCGCAATCGTAACCACGCTGTTTTTCTGACCCAACGCGTTCAGCGACTCGCCCAGCGCCGTCTCGCATACGCCCTCATCCAACAGATTCATGGTACGCAGCATACAGTCTGAAGCAAGCGACGCGCCGAATTCATAATGCTCGATCTCATTGACGTTGTTGGTACAGCGGACGCCCTTATTTCCGATAAACAGATACGTCGCATTCACCACGTCCCCGGTCTCCCCTGCAATTTCCCGGATCGCGTCCACAACATAAGACGGCGCGTCAAACAGCTTTGCATTATCTTCCAGACTGCTGGTAAAATACTTCCAGCCGACAAGCCCGATTCTCTTTCCCGGTGCGATACCGGCCTGCTTCAGCAGTTCTGTCAGGCTTTCGCTGTTTCCCATCGGCTGATTCGGCAGGGAGAAATACGGCGCATGAATGGCCTCCGCCTGAATTCTGGCCGACGGAACCTTATTCAGATTCTCATTTCCCATCATCATGTAATGGGTTCCGCCCTGATTGAGCACCAGAAGTGCCTCCTCAAAACGCGGCAGGAAACCGGTCAGGTACTCAAAGTTGTTGCCGTGTTCCAGATCTGCATACACCACCAGGGTGTCAAAGTGATCTTCTTTCATACGACGCAGCACGCTGTCGTACCGTTCCTGCATGGTTTCGTCTGTCAGCATCACTGGTACACCGGTACAGTCCGATACCGGTTCCCTGACTTCTTTGTAGACAATGTTTGTATATTTTTCCATGAAATCCCCTCTTACTGTTGTTTAACTGTAACGGTCCAATCTCATTTATTTTTGCTGAGATCCATTACCAGATGAAGCAGAACATCTGCGCCTTTCTTGATGCTCGCATATTCCGTCCACTCCTCCGGGCAGTGAGATACGCCGCCGCGGTTACTCGGCACATAAATCATGTTGGTGTCGCAGAAATCCGTCATAATCATGGAATCATGGCCGGTACCGTTATTGATGATCACGTGGCTGTATCCCAGTTCTTCACAGATTGCTTCCATCCTGGCCACATTTTCCGCACACATAACGCTCGGTCCGGTCGGGTTCGGATAATTGATTCTCGTAATTTCCTCCAGCTCCGTGCGGATGCCATATTCTGCGCTGACTGCATTCAGAATTGCGGTGATCAGCTCCTTAAAATTCGTTTTCTCGATACATTCCCTGCTGAATGTACGGATCTCGATCTTGCCCTCTACATACTCCGGCACGAACTGGTTGGAGTTCGGAGTTACATCCAGCTTGCCGACCATACCGGTAACATCCGGTCCCAGCGCCTTGATCTGTCTGTCAAACTCTGTGATAAAGCTGGCTGCCGCTACCAGCGCGTCTTTCCGGCTGTCCATCGGTACAGTGGAATCTGCGGTTGCACCGTGGAAACGGATTGTGTATCGTCCGATTCCGGCCAGGTACCTGATCAGGCCAATCTCGATATTTTCACGCTCCAGCACCGGCCCCTGCTCGATGTGCAGCTCCAGGAAGTTCTTAATGGAGCCCGGTTTGCGGATGGCTGCTTTCAGATCCGGCTTCAGGCCGTATTCTGCCATCGCCTCCAGCTTAGTCTGACCGAAACGGTTTTTCACTGTCTCCAGCTCACGCTGAGTCATGGTTCCGAGCATTGCTCTGGAGTTGGATACGCCGGTACTCGGTCCGAACGTAGCACCCTCCTCGGCATTCATCAGAATCAGCTCCAGCGGATAATCGTTGACAAATCCTTCTTCTGTAAGTACACGCATAACTTCCAGCGCGGAAACAGAACCGGCAACGCCGTCAAATGCTCCGCCGTTGACTACGGAATCGTAATGAGAGCCCAGCATAACAACCGGCGCATCTTTCATGGTTCCCTCGCGGCGTCCGAACAGGGTTCCGAATCCGTCCTCATAGATCTCAAGGCCAATTTTCTTCATCTCCCCAGTCAGATAATCTTTGGCCATGGTATCTTCCTTAGAATAGGAAGAACGGGTCACTCCCTTTCCCGGAGTGGACGTAAACTGAGCTAATGTTTCGATATCTTTCTGTATTCTTTCTGTTCTGGTCTGCATAATACCGCCCCTTCTCTTACCATCACATCTGTATTCTGTTTGAAGATCTTATGGAATATCGCTTTCCCTGTGATTCAAGATAATGAAAAAGCCCACGGCGGACTTTTCCATTATCTGTTTACGAAATTATTTGCTATTCTTTACTGCACGTTTTAACTCTGCCGCAGCTTTCTCAACCTTAGTACCGTAAACTACCTGGATATTATTCTCATTAATTTTAATAATACCAAGAGAACCGGTTTTTTTCAATAATGCATTATTTACAATAGAAGTATCTTTTAAAACAAGTCTCAGTCTGGAGATGCAGTTGTCGATCTCAACGATGTTCTCTTTTCCGCCCAGAGCATCCATGATGCCGTTTCCAAGCTCGGTCACTTCATCGGTATCGACTACTTCGTCCGTCTCGTCCTCGCGACCCGGAGTCTTGATGTTGAATTTCACAATCGCCCACTTAAATACAAAGAAGTAAATCACTGCATAGATCAGGCCGATTACGACGTTCAAGAGCCATTTGGTCTGCGGCCCGCGCAGTACACCGAACAGCATCAGGTCAATCAGACCGCCGCCGGCATTACCGATACATACGCCCAGTAAGGTGTTGATCAGGAAAGACATACCAGCCATGAAAGCGTGGAACAGCCATAACAGCGGAGAGATGAAGAAGAATGAAAACTCGATCGGCTCCGTGATTCCTGTAAAAAGGCTGGTTAAACCTGCTGCCAGTAAGATACCTTTTACCTTCTGTTTATTCTTCGGCAGTGCGGTTTTGTACATTGCATAGCATGCTGCCGGAAGACCGAATACCATGAACGGGTGAGTACCCTGTGTCAGGAAACGGGTAGCCTGGCGCATAACGTCCATATCCGGCTCTGCCTGCATCAGTAACGTATTGAAAATGTTCAGCGCGCCGGAAACCTGCTGTCCGTCGATCATTGCCGAGCCACCGATTGGGGTGAAACGGATCAGCTGATTGAGGATATGATGCAGTCCGGTCGGAATCAGGAGTCTCTCCAGGAATCCGTAAATGAATGTGCCGAATGCACCTGCGGAAGCCAGCAGTGCGCCGAATCCATTGATTACCATGTTAAATAACGGCCATACGAAGAACATTACAATGGCTAAGAACGGAATCGTTACAACCATCATAATCGGAACAAATCTCTTGCCGCTGAAGAAGCTGAATGCGGTCGGCAGCTGTGTCTTGTGGAAACGGTTGTGAATCATAGCAGTCCACAGACCAACGATAATACCGCCGAAGATGCTCATACGATAGGTGAAAATACCCATTACTGTATCATAAGCTGCGTTTTTCTGGGTTGCTTCCAGCGCGCTCATGCCCTGTCCCATCAGGTACTCGATGCTGGTCGTCTCAGCGTTCACACCCTTTAAGCCCAGGAAGAAACGAATTGTCGTGTGGAATAAAATAAAACCGATAATAGAAGCAAAAGTTGCCACTTCTTTATCTTCTCTGGACATCCCCTGTGCCACAGACATACAGAACAGAATCGGCAATAAGCCGAACAGTCCGCCTGCCAGAGCATTAATCAGACTTACAAAATCGTTTACAAACCCCACATTCGCCAATGCATTCCCAAACACATTCGGGTTCAGTAATGTTGATGCCAAACCTAACAACAAACCTGCTGCCACGATGATGGACAATGGTCCCATCAAGGACTTACCAAGTTTTTGTATAAATGTTTTCATACCTTTCTTCCTCCTGTTGTTTAAGTTAAGATGTGCGCACCGTGACTTTATTCACACTGCCATTATAACATCTGAGGTTTTGAAGTAAATAGTTGCGGAGGATTATGAAATGGGTCTTCATTTTATAAAAATTTTACGTTTTGTGTAATTTTTGACAAAATGAGCGGATGATAACATTCATTTCCTCAAAAATCAGAAAACTCTTATCCAAACATTCTGATTAAAATAGCTATCTATCCAGGCTGGCTACATACCCGGTAGTCATGAAAACAACAGCAAATCATAAAATAAAGGTGCCAGATAGTCATCTAAAAACGATGATTTCATGGCACCCTCTCCTGGAGTATCATTTATCAATCTTCAACTCTGGATTAATGCGCCGAAGATATTCATCAAATAATGGTACTGTAAAATCTATTTCCGCATGTCCTGTGGAATGAATGATTCCTTTGCTGATTAGCTGTGCACGAAGAGGCGAAATCGTACTGACTTTTTTACGTAAAATCTTTGCAACATTAGAAATAGCACAGGGCAACTCACCACACTTCACCATTGCAAACAAAAAATCATGTTCTGTCTTGGTACAACGTTCGTACCGAACTTTAAAAAAGCTTTCATCCAATTGTGATAAAAAGGTTGCTACAACCCTCTCCACATCGCTTAACTGTATGATTTCTGTCTCCGAGTACTCCCAAACCGTACTGCATAACTCCTGTATAAAATATGGATACCCTTTAGTAAGTTGAATAATCTTATAAATTGCCGCACTATCATAAACAACATTGAATTCTTTTGCGGGGTTAATAATAGCAGCTTCCGCATCATCAGCGGATAGACGGTCTATCTGGTAATACTTAAACAGCCGCTCTGAATAGGACTTTACCTCCCCCATTATTTTTAATATTTTAGGAAGTCCCGCTCCAAACATCATAATTGGCAGACGTAATTGGTTTACACGATGCAGCGCATTTATCAGCGCCTCCATCTCTGATTCTTTCATATATTGAATCTCATCAATAAAGAAACATAAGGCCATACCTGCTTTTGAGGCTGTTCGGCCCATGGAAACAAACATTTCAGTCAAATCATCTGTAAGGACACCAGTGCTGATATATGGGGATGGTTCACTTAGTCCAGCACTAAATGTATTATCCTCTGGATTCCAACTCACATTAAAAGCTTTTAAAATTCCTAATGCCTTTTTTGCTACTTCCTTCGCCGATTCCGTAATACTCATATGGTGTATCATCTTTTTCGATGAGTTAGATATCTGACGTACAAAGCTTCCCTTTTCAGCTATTTCAATATGTTCATATAGTATACCAAATTCCTCGACTGACTCCTCAATCTTATTCAGTAGTACCGTTTTCCCAACACCGCGCAAACCATAATAAATAACTGACTGCTGAGGATATCCTTTATTCAAAGCAATTAACGACTTTGATGCATTATTTATAATATCATCACGCCCAGCTAGGTACGCCGGCATGGCACCTGCTCCTGGTGTATATGGATTGGCATATTGCATAAATCTACCTCCCTCTTATTATCTCCACTAATTATACTATTATCTATTATAACGGATTAATACGTACCGTACAATCATTTACCCAAAATAAACTCTTACTAACGAAATAAACCCGTATGCATATCACAAAACGCATACAGGTTTATCTTCTGTCGTTAATTCACTCAAGCCTCAAACACAAGTAAACAGCATTATATATCATCACAGACTGCCTTGGCATATGTGCTGGCTTCTCCTTTCCAACTTTTGATTACCTCTGATTACTTTTTAACCATTCTGCAAAATTGTACTAATTTGCTATGGGCACTTTTTTGTTCACACTCTCTACAATCCTCACCTTTTCATCTAATCCGCCGGTGTCAAATGTATAATATTGGTTATTTACATACGCCGAATGCCCTAACAGTGCCGCAGCAACCGTGGCCGAGACTCCTTAGCATCTCATCTTAGAATTCACAGTCCTGCGATATGCATGAATACCTTTATCGCTGAACGAAATGACCGGAGCATGAATTCTGCCATTTTTATCAGCAAATAAAACCATACTGCAGCTGAACCTTTTTTATACGTTCCAATATTTCCATGACATATGTTGACAAACGGTATTATGCACTGTCCAATAAAAAAGTTTTTCCTGATCCGGTTGGAGAAGATATAAAAACTGCCGGAATATTATCCATGAACCATCCTGTAAATTCTCCTTTCAATGCCTCGGAAACATATTGATTAGAATACTGATTAATCCTAATTTCCCTGATATCCCGCCAATCCGGAACACTAAACCCCGCTATGCCATTACCCATTTTGAAATTGCCCCCAAATTTTTTGCCGCATTTTTTTCTATATATTTTATTATAGCATGCCCGTCCCCCTGCTTACACCCAATTGGTGTCAAAAGGCGCCCCAGCCAAGCCGGAGCGCCCTTAAATACGTTACTATCTACCTAAAAATACTTCTTGCTTCCCCAAAGATTACTCTTCTTCAAATCCAGATACTCATTATAAGCCTTTTCCAGTATCTGCTTCTCATTGGAAAACTTCAGCAGATGGTATGCCTCGTAGAACTTATAATACCCGGAATCCAGAAAGTACTCTTCCCGCTGTGGTTTGCTGTAATAGCTGTCGGCCATCATCAGATACCAGTGTACGTCCTTTTCCACCACATCCTGGGGAGTGTTAAAGGAGTATTGGCTCTTGCCGATATACTTGATAATGGATGCACTGACACCGGTCTCCTCCTTCACTTCACGGAGGGCCGTCTCTTTATACTCTTCGCCAGCTTCTACTGTTCCCTTAGGCAAAACCCATCCCTCATACTTGTTCTTGTAATTCTTATAAAGGACGAGGATTTTACCACGAAATATAACCACACCGCCGCAGCTCGTTGCTTCAATCATTGCAATTCCTCCTGGTGTTGGTGTGAACCTGATCTGCGTCTGTACCGGACGGATCCCTGACAGTCCCAGCGTGCGTCCCGCATGTATGCGGCACAGCATCTATTGGCCCGGTTACGCAATCATAACTGGTCTTAGTATACAACTTTTGGAAGGGATATGCAAGGCTTATCTGCTATTTCAGGGCTGGCAGGTATTGGGAAGCGGGATTGGATAAACGCCGGACAGCCATGCTGATACCGGTATCCTGCCAGACTTTAATCCAGCCCGTTCATCCCCTTAAATACTTTCTCCGCGGTTATGGGAAGTTCCCGTATTCTCACTCCTACCGCATTGTAAACCGCATTGGCAATGGCCGGGGACGGCGTGTTGATGACCACTTCACCGATGGATTTAGCGCCGAATGGGCCGGTGGGCTCGAAGCTGCTCTCAAACTCCACCTGTACTCTGCCCACATCCAGACGGCTGGGCACCTTATACTGCATAAAGGAGTTCTCATGGACCTTTCCGTCCTTTGAATAGCTTACGTCCTCATACAGGGCCATGCCAATTCCCTGGACCAGTCCGCCCTCAGTCTGGACCCTTGCCAGATTTTCATTGAGAGGCGTTCCGCAGTCCACCGCGGCAGCGAATTTGATTAACTCCACCTGTCCCGTCTCCAGATCCACCTCCACCTCGGCGGCTCCTGCCATAAAAGGCGGCGGAGATATGGGCGAGGAATGGGACTGTGTCACCTGAAGGGCGTCCTCATTGGCACACTGCACCCTGTTTGCCAGGTCCTTTATGGAGATTTCCTTTTTGGTACCGTCCTCCCCGCAGGCCGGCTTATATACCCGCTTTCCGTCAAACTCCAGCTCCTCCACTCCTGTTTCCAGGTATTTGGCTGCCTTGTGGAGAATTTTTTCCTTCAGAGCTTCACATGTCTTTACCACGGCTGTTCCGGTCAGATAGGCAGTGCTGGAAGCATAGGAACCGGAGTCATAGGGGGATATATCCGTATCAGCCCCAAATACCACGATATCATCCAGCTCGCAGCCCAGACATTCGGCAGCCACCTGGGCCAGCGTGGTGTCGCAGCCCGTTCCCATGTCGGCCGCACCGATAATCAGGTTGTAAAAACCGTCGTCGTTTATCTTAATAGTAGCGCCTGCCACATCCACCCCGGATATGGAGGAGCCCTGCATGGCCATGGCCAGTCCCACGCCGCGCACCTTTGAGCCGCTTACCTGGCGTCTGGGGTATTTCCCGTCCCATCCTATCATGTCTTTGACCCTGGCCACACAGCGGTCCAGAGCGCAGCTATCCGCTGTCTCACCGTAATAGGCCGGCATGACGTCTCCTTCTTTGACCATGTTAAGTTCCCTGAATTTCACCGGGTCCATGCCCAGCTCTGCCGCCAGCTCGCTTACCGCTGATTCCACGGCAAAGATTCCCTGGGTTGCCCCGTATCCGCGGTATGCCCCGGCCGACATCCGGTTGGTGTAGACCACGTCATAGCTGAACCGGAATGCCTCAGGCGTGTGGTACAGCGGAATGGACTTATGGCCGGACAGGCCCACAGTGGTGGGTCCATGTTCCCCATAGGCCCCTGTATTTGACAATGTATATACATCCATGGCTTTCAGGATACCGTTGTCATCGCATCCCAGCTTCACCCGTACCTCCATCTCGTGGCGGGGTGAGGACGCAATCTGGGACTCATAACGGCTGTAAATGATTTTGGCGGGTTTCCCTGTCTTCCAGGTCACGATGGCAGGGTATACCTCCGCCACAACCGTCTGCTTTGCCCCGAAACCGCCTCCGATTCTGGGCTTGATGACGCGAATCCTGGATTTGGGTATATCCAGGGCATGGGCCAGGATTCTTCTGGTATGGAATGGAATCTGGGTGGAGGCCACCACATTCAGCCTTCCGTACACATCCAGATGGGTGAAGGCCCGGAAGGTCTCCATCATGGCCTGCTGGTTGGCCTTGGTGTGGTACACCCGCTCTATCACATGAGTGCAGCCCGCAAATGCCTGCTCCAGGTCCCCATGGCCCTCAATGCCGGAGGCGCAGAGATTGCGTCTGTTGTCAGCGCCCACATCGCAGAGACTCTTCCAGTCCTCCTCCGGATGCACCAGAACATTGCCGTCCTTGGCGTCGTGCATGTCCAGCACCGGCTCCAGCACTTCATATTTTACACGTATAAGGCGCATGGCATGGTCCACCGTGGCCTCGTCCTTTCCTGCCACGATTGCTACCGCGTCTCCCGCGAAACGCAGCCTGCGGTCCAGTATGAGCCGGTCATAGGGGCTGGGTTCCGGATAGGTCTGCCCCGCCATGGTGAAACGGCTCTGCGGCACGTCCTTCCATGTGAGGATGCACTCAATCCCCGGTATCTTGGCGGCAACGCCGCAGTCTATCTCCCGGACCATGGCATGGGCGTAAGGGCTTCTGAGCACCTTTACCACCAGGCAATCCTTTAAAGCCAGATCGTCCGTGAACACCGGCTTGCCTGTCACCAGGGCCCTTGCATCCTTCTTGATAAAGGGGGCGCCTACCACCCGGAAATTCCGTCCGGCATGTGTGCTGTCACTACCGCCCCTTGTACCCTCAGATGTCTTATCGTCTGTATATCCCATCTGCTCACACCTCCTGTTTCGATTCCAGATATTTCTTAACCGCCCGCAGCTGGGACATATATCCGCTGCAGCGGCACAGATTGCCGGCCAGATATTCCTTGATGGTCTCCTCATCCGGATTTTTAAGCTCCCGCTCCATGGCCAGCACATTCATGATGAAGCCGGGGCTGCAGAATCCGCACTGCTCTCCGCCCTCCGCTGCCAGAAACATGCCGAATTCCTCTGCTTCCTTCTGAAGTCCTTCCAGAGTAGTGACATGGCGGCCGTTTGCCCTCACAGCCAGGGTGGAACATGACAGCACAGGCTTTCCGTCCAGCCATACGGTGCACAGGCCGCAGTTAGCTGTCTCACAGCCGCGTTTCACGCTGCAGCATCCCAGACTTCTCACCAAATCCAGGAGAAGGTCATCCGGCTCCGCCTCTGCCTGCACATTTTTTCCATTTAACCGAAACTCTATATTCATCCTTTGCTTACGCTCCTTCCTGTAAGTCTCTCCATAAGGCGCCTTGTATACACAGCAGCCAGCTGGCGGCGGTACTGTCCGCTTGCCCTCGTATTGCTGCCATAGGTAAAGGAATCAGCTGCCTCCCCGGCAAGCTGTGCAAGGCTGTCGTATCCGTCGTCCCTGATTTTCACGACCTGCGCCCTCCCCGGCCTGGCTCCCACCGCCACATACCAGTCATTGCCCCATCGGGATACACAGCAGGCTATGACCGGAAAATCCGTTTCCGAATTTCTCTGGGTGGTGTAGGCTGCCTTTCTTCCGTCTTTTTTTATGATAATGCGCACCAAAATATCCCTGTCATCCCGGCGCACAGGCCGTTTGGCAAATTCTTCCAGAGGAACCATTCCTCCGTGATAAAGCTCCACATATGTATCCAGGGCCATCAGGCAGGTCAGGATGTCGGAAAAACCAAAGCGGCTGTAAATGCTGCCTCCCACCGTAGCCAGGTTGCGCATCTGAACACCCACGATATGGCGTGTGCATTCCTTAAAAATGCCTCCGAAATACTGGTTAAGCCCCTGGTCTGTCTCCAACTGGCGCAGGGTGCACATGGCGCCAATCCTGAATTCTTCCTTGGTTTCCTCGATTTTATCAAGTCCCAGGCCGGACAGGTCCACGATGGTACGTTTGGTCACACTGGTCATCTTAAGCCACACCATGCCTCCCACAACCAGGCTGCTGCGCTTCTGGCATAGTTCATACGCCTCGGACAGACTGTCCACTTTTACATAATCCTCTGCTCGGAACACGTAGATTCTCCTCTCTTCTCAAATGCGTGAATACACGCCCTAAAATAAAGCAAACAGGGAGATTATAACATGAAATCTCCCTGTTTTCTACATATACCGTTATTCTTTAAAATAATAGATGAATGAACAATGCGCTGATTGGTATGGCCACAATGGTCCGTTCAAAGAAGCAGATAATCAGTTCCTTCAAGGATACGGGTATCTTAGTTGACATCATGACCACGATGGTTTCAGAAAAGAAGATAATCTGCACCATGGATACGGTGACCACCATGTACCTGGCCCCCACGGCCAGGGTGCCGACCTTATCGGCAATCATCAGCACGGGCAGGAACATCTCCGCGATTCCAACCGGAAGGGCCGGCGCAATCTCAGCCGCGTTGGGAACCTGCAGCAGAACAAGCAGGGGGGCAAATAATTTGCCAATCCAGTTAAATACCGGGGTATAAGCGGCGATGAGCATTGCTATGATTCCCACGGCCGTCAGAAGTGATATCACCTTTGGCAGCACATAACAGCTGTCCAGAATACTGGACCGGATTTCCTTAAAAAGGCCGGGCGCAGTGGCCGCTTTCTTGACTGCCCTGGACGCGCCTGTCTTAAGCACTGCCCTGGCAGGTACACGTTCCGCCTGAATCTCCTCCTTTGTCTGCTGCCGTCCGTCTGCAAACACAGACGCCTTGCGGGACAAAGGCGGAATCCTGGCCATAAAGAAGCTGACAATGAGCGTCACCAGCAGCGCGATAAAATAAATGGGCAGGAAATATTCCGAAAGGTCGGCTGTCTCTATCACCTTATAGGCAAATCCCACGCTGACCGCGCTGAATCCCGTGGCGATGAGGGCTGCTTCCTTTTTCGTGTAAATCCCACGCTGGTACAGCTTGCTGGTAATCAGCCCCCCCACCGAGGCAGAGCTGACAAAGGACGCAATGGCGTTGACAGCACTCCTGCCGGGAATCTTAAACACAGGCCGCATCAGCGGCTCCATCAGGCTTCCGATAAAATCCACGATTCCGTAATTCAGCAGAAACGGCATGAAGACCGCACTGACCGGAATAATCCAGGCTACGTCCATGGCAATGGAGTATACGGTTTCTCCTATGCCGGGACTGACGATGGCCGCCGGCCCTTCAAAGGCGGGAAAGGTGTAGTGCAGTACCAGAATCAGGGCAAATATACTGCCCATCAGGTAAAACAGCGGATGCAGCACCGAATCCTCCTGATAGTACCTGTAAACAGCTGAATCCCTGTTTTTACAAAAGTATTTTCCGTATACGCTGGCCAGGCCGTTTCCCATGATGATAAGTCCGCCCATCCAGAGTCCCGCAAGTCCCAGGCCAGCTTTAATATTTTTATATATGATGCCGAAGGTGACATCCGTGCTTCCCCTTACCGTGACCGGGACAAAAAAGATGATGACTGCAATCAAGGTGAAAATGACTGCCTTTACTATCCCGCCTTTCCACTGATTTCCGGTAAGCACCAGGGCGTCTAATACCGAGTTGTCATTCAGGTTCCCGTTCACATTATTGTCATTTTCCATGCCTTATCCTCCATTGCAGCTGCCGCTATTTTGCTTTTTTCTTCACTGCCAGGATGGACAGGTATTCAAATACAATGTTGGCTGCCAGATAAGCGGTTATTTCACCGTGGTCATATGCCGGAAGTACCTCCACAAGGTCAAATCCCACAAAGTTCAAATCCTTGATATTCCGTACCAGCTCCAGAGCTTCCAGGGAAGTAAAGCCTCCCACCTCAGGAGTGCCTGTTCCGGGAGCATATGCAGGGTCTACAAAGTCAATGTCAAAGGTCAGGAAGCATGGCTTATCACCTACCCGTTCCAGAATCGTCTTAACCAGTGTCTCCAGCCCCATTTCTCTTACCTTGTGGGCCGGAATCAGCTTCATTCCCAGCTCTGCCGCCATCTTATGCTCATCCGGGTCATACAGGGTTCCGCGCATCCCCACCTGGATGGAATGGGACGCATCGATAAGGTTTTCCTCCAACGCCCTGCGGAATGGCGTGCCATGGTTATATTTCTGGCCAAATACCTCATCGCATAAATCGGAGTGGGAGTCAAAGTGTACCAGGGCAACGGGGCCGTACTTTTTGGCAGCCGCGCGAAGCTCCGCCAGCGTGATGGAATGGTCGCCTCCCAGTACGATGGGACATGCGTTTTCCTTCAGGATGCCGGCAACCCCTTCTTCAATTGCCTGGTAGGTTGGGTGTATGTAACCCGGAGTCACATTAAAATCACCTATATCCCCGCCCTTTAACCCGTCCATGATGTTTACCTGCATGATTACATTGTTGGGCTTCATCATGGCTGAGATATTCCTGATTGCGTTGGGACCAAAGCGTGAGCCGGACCGGAAGGAACTGGCTGTGTCAAATGGAGCCCCTGCGATGGCGAAATCCAGCCCCTCTGCTGAGTCCACTTTCTGCATTCTCATGAATGTTCCCATATTACAAAATCTTGGTGAAGATAAGGCACTTGCCGGTTGTTTAATGTCCCTGTTTTACTGCTTTGATACGGTCAGCGACACCTATTATGCTCTTGCGAAAAAGCATAATCTGAAGCTGATTCCCATTGCCCGCAACCGCCCCCTGATCCTTCTGGCATCAAAAAAGAACCCCCTTTCACGTAAGAAGGAGATTCCTTTTGACAGCATAACCGATTATAAGTTCATCATGTACGAAAATTTTAAGATTGATGAATGGCTGAAAATTCTGAATTTTAAAAATGACAATAATATTTTATATGTGTTCGACCGTGGCGGCCTCATCGACGCCATCCGCCAGAGCCGGTATGTCACCGTGATGATGAAACGCTTTACCGATACATACAGCGAAGACTGCGTGGAGATTTCCATTGTGGATTCTCCCTTTGGAATGGACGCCTACTGCCTGCATCACGCCTCCTACACCATGAATTCCCGTGAAAAGCAGTTCATCCGGGAATTAAAAGAGCTGTTTGCCGAAAATCCGGCTCAACGGCCCATATAGATATCAAAAAGCTGTCTGGCTATGGGGGCCGCCGCCTTTCCTCCGCTGCCGCCTTCCTCCACCAGAACCGTCACCACCAGCCGCGGTGACTCAGCCGGCGCAAATCCGGTGAACCAGGCATGGGTTTCCTTTCCTGTCTCAAACTCGGCAGACCCTGTCTTTGCCGCCACCGTATAAGCATCTGTGCGCACAGCCGAACCCGTTCCCTCTGTGACAACCGCTCTCATAAGCTCCGTAAGTCCCGCTGCCTCCTCCGCGCTCATAAGGCTTCCGTAGGCGGCGGGCATGAACTTTTTGATGGTTTCATCTCCCGCGCTGACAACAGAGTCCAGAAAATAGGGTTTCATCAGGGTGCCTCCGTTGGCTATGGCAGCCGTAATCATGGCATTGTGAAGGGGCGTAATCTGGGTTGTTCCCTGTCCGATGGAGGTCTGCAGAATTTCCCAGGTTCCGGCTCCGGGTTTCATGTTGTAGGCGCTCTGCTTATAGGGAATTCCGCTCAGCGGGAGAGGTCCGTTAAAGAGGAGCTCTCCCGCGGTGCTGTTCCATTTTCCCAGGTCCATCTCAAGACCCAGGCTGGCAAACGCGCCGTTGCAGGAATTGGCAAAAGCCAGGGTGAAATCCTGATGGCCATGGGCCGTACCGTGATAGCACTTAATCCGGTATTCTCCGTTCTCATACACACCGTCACAGTCAAACTGGTAATTCTTATAATCCGCAGGATGTTCCCGCATATATTCCAGCGCAGTCACTATTTTAAAGGTGGAACCAGGGGGATAAAGTCCCTGAGTGGCCCTGTTTAAAAGCTGTCCCTCTTTATTTTCCTGGGCGGTCAGGGCTTCCCAGTCCCCCAGCAGGCTGTTGGGGTCGTAGCCGGGCTTTGATACAATGGCGAGTATCTTGCCGGTATCCGGCTCCATGGCAATGACCACTCCCTTTCTGGCTCCCAGCGCGGCGTAGGCAGCCTGCTGAAGCTCTGTATCCAGGGTGGTGTATACATCGTCTCCCGGATTCTTATTGCCGGTCAGTTCATTTCCCACCTGTTCCATCAGGTTCACATGGGAAGTCAGCAGATAGAAATTGGCAAGGGCCTCGATTCCCGTCTTGCCTTTGGTGGAATAGCCCACCGCATGGTCAAAGATATCTCCGAAGGGATACACCCTTGTCTCATTTCCCTCGCCGTCCATCTGAGTCTGGGCCAGCACCGTACCGTCTGATGCCAGAATCCTGCCCCTCACGATACGGTCCGAAAAGCTGTCCAGCCTTGCGTTATAGGAGTTGTTTATTACATCCTCGCTTTTCACCTGAAGAAAATACCCCAGATAGGCTGCCAGTCCCAGGAACAGGGCCGCCACCACATAGGTGATACCCAGAATGCTGCGGTTGGATGTTTGATTGGACTTTGAGCCGGTATCTGCCTTCTTACTCATGGCATCACCTCCTCTCCGGTTTCTTCCTCATCGTTGCGTTTCAGGATATAAAGACCCTGGATAATGCCAAACAGCAGGAATGTTCCCAGGATGGAGCTTCCTCCGTAGCTGACAAAGGGCAGCGTCACTCCTGTGGACGGTATGAATTTGGTCACACCGCCAACAGTCAGAAATACCTGCACGATATACTCCACTCCCAGACCAAATGCTATCAGCTTGTAGAACACGGCCTGCATTCTGGCTGCAATCATCATGAACTGAATGAAACAGCCCAGGCAGATAAGAAGTACGCAGATGGCAAAAATGGCCCCCATCTCCTCCGACACCGCCGAAAATATAAAATCCTTCTCCACCACCGGTATCTTTCCCGGCATTCCCTGGCAGAGTCCCATACCAAACCATCCCCCTGTGCCAATGGCAAAAAGGGACTGGGTAATCTGGTATCCTTTGTTTTCTATATCGGCCCACGGGTTGCTCCAGGCCGACACCCTGCGGCGCACATGGTCGAACAGCTGATAGGCTGCCAGGGCGGCTCCCGTTCCCAGAGCGCTTCCCGTTATCAGATACAGCCAGCTTCCCGTGGCCACAAAGAGCATCAGCAGGTAAGTGACAAAGAAAATCAGAGCGCTTCCCAAATCCTTGGAAAGCACCAGCACCAGAACATGAGCACCGGCCACAGCCGTTGTCAGGAAAATGGTCTTAAAATCCGTGGACTGATAGAACATGGACGCTGCGAAGAATACAAAGGTCAGCTTCACAAATTCCGACGGCTGGATGGACACACCTGCTATGGTAAGGGACAATTGGGCCCCGAAGCTTTCATTGCCGGCAGCCCATACCACCAGAAGAATGAGGAGCCCTGCCCCCGCATACACCCACTGAAGCTTGTAAAGCTGCCATACCCGCTCCATAATATAGGGCACCAGCCAGGCCAGGGCCGCGGATATGACCACGATGGCAAACTGGCGCAGGGCCTTGTCCAGGCCCTTTGCCATGGACAGCCGGGTAAGCATGATAAAGCCCACGCATAACAGCATGCAGGCGTTGTTAACCAGCAGTCTGGACACATTCCGGTACAGCAGGCGGTACAGATAAATATAGCACAGGAAAAAGACCACCTGGGCCCCGTAAAACGCCAGAAGCATGGCCTGCATCCCCTCGTCCTCTGTCTTCAGAAACATAACCAGGTACGCCAGAAAATGAATGGCGAACATGGCCCGGTTCTGCCTGGCACATACCTTGCGCTTGCGCTCCATATCCGGGAAGGAAAAAAAGCGGAAATTCGCATAGGTGTAGACCGCCATCAGCAGTATCATCAGATATTTGGATATTTCTACAATCAGATTGGTCATAAGCCTCACTCCACTCCGCGCTTAAAATGTCCCCTGGTAAAGTCTCTGAAGGGGACATCCACATCCCTGTTATATACAAAGGAACCGATGAATGCGTCGAGTACCTTTTCTGTCTGCTCTGTTCCCTCCACCGTAAACTGAAGGCGCAGGCGCTCCGCCATGAGACGGCGCACCAGCTTTTCGCTGCCCAGCAGGGACAGGGGCGCGGGATTGTAAATGGTATTGTAGCAGAAGGAACAATGGTTCTTTACAGGAAGTACGGCGCCTGTCCTGTCCTTCATCATAAGTGTCCCCCGTTTATGGGTACACCCCTTCACCGTATTGGTGATGCACTGGGCAGATACCATCATAGGCGCGTTTCCATAGATAATGAGCTCGCTGGTCAGCCCCAGGCCGCGGCATGACTCAAGAACAGGCTCCAGCTCACGGCTGTTCAGCTCCCAGGACATGGTGAGCATGGAGGCGCCCACAGATGCCAGCACTCTGGCGGACCGGCTGTTCCAGCCATATACCGAAGCGTCCATGCCAAAGGGCAGGGGGAGCCCGGGCATTTCCTGTTCCATAAGGTCTTTCAGCCATACGGTCTCCTCCAGTGCCCTGATTAACACGCCGTCAAAGCCGGCCTGACACAGCAGATGACGGCTGTCCCCCAGGTATCTCTGCGCATGGGACCGGAATATCTGCGGAAGGGCCAGCCAGCACTGTTTTCCCCTGTCGTGGCAGCGGTCAGCGATATCCCTCCACTGGTCCGGGCCGAAACCGTCCGCGTCCAGATAAACCACCGATATCTCACCGCGGGCCAGGACAGGAGAAAGCTGGGCTGTTTCTTCCAGGAAGGCCGTGAGGACGGGCTGAGACTGGGGGGCTGCGGTTTGGGTAAGAACGGGCCGGGACTGCGAAGCTATGTTTTGGATAAGAACGGGCCGGGATGTCGGGTCCGCAGAAGAATGTCCAATGGCCAATGCGGCGCCGGTAAGCTTTTTCTCCAGCTCTTCAAAGCCGGCGCGGCGCAGCTCATTGAGCGCCTGAACCGGAAGGAATAAATCTCCTTCGATTTGGGCTGTGAGTGTTTGGAAACAAAAGGGGCTCCCTCCCGTCTTATTCAGCTGTTTTAATACCTTCTCCCGGGTCATGGGCTGTTTTTCGGCTGCCTGGGGCGCCTGGCCCAGAACCTGGACCTTTTCTTTGCGGCACTCCAGGGTCAGGCGGCTGGGCTCTCCCTCTGCCAGCTCCACATGCCCCCGTACATTCTCCTTCAGTTCGGCCTCCACATAGGTCTTATCCAGATATTCAAAAAGTTTCTGGTTTCCCTCCCTGAACTCCGGCTTTTCCCTCAGCGCTACCATGCCGCGGCCATTGTGCCGGGCGTAGTAGCCGTCTGTGAACCCGCCTCTGTCAAAAAGGTCCAGGAGCATCTTCCTGTCCTCCGGCTCCACACGGTAACCGTCCCGTCCCTGCTTCAGATACCGGTCCACGTATTTGCGGTAAATGCTCACCACGCCCGCCGTATATCTGGGGCTCTTCATTCTTCCCTCTATCTTCAGGGAGTACACGCCTGCCTCTATGATATCGGGCAGGATGTCAAGGGTGCACAAATCTTTCAGGCTCAGCACGTATCTCTCGCTACTTTTATTGAGAGGGGATGGATCCGGCCGGCCGGAGGCGCCCGGCTTTTTGCCCTGGTTCCTTTTTCCGGTCTGTTCACTGATTCGGGACCTGGCTCCAGCCTGGCCGGCCTGTTCAGGCACGGAATGTTTTCCATTCATCCGGCTTATATCCTCCGGCTCATATACCGAGTAGGGAAGACGGCAGGGCTGGGCGCAGCGTCCCCTGTTTCCGCTTCTGCCGCCAATAAGGCTGCTCATAAGACATTGTCCTGAATAGCAGTAACAGAGGGCTCCGTGTACAAAGCTCTCTATCTCTATGTCTACCTCATCATGGATTCGCCGTATTTCCTCCAGTGACATTTCCCTGGCAGTAACTACCCGGCTGCATCCCAGTTCCTTCATCATCCTGGCCCCGTATACGCTGGTCACCGTCATCTGGGTGCTGGAATGAAGCTCCAGCCCCGGAAAATGCCGGCGCATGAAAGCCAGCGCTCCCAAATCCTGGACTATGACACCGTCCAAACCCCTCTCGCAGTAGGGGCGCATGTAGTTTTCCAGGTCGTTCAGCTCATCTTCCTTGAACAGGGTATTGACTGTCATGTACAAACGCCGTCCGTGCAGATGAACATAGCCCATGGCCTCCAAAAGCCCCTTTTCATCCGGGTTATCCGCATAGGCTCTGGCTCCGAACCGGCTGCCCCCCATATAGACTGCGTCAGCTCCCGCTGCCACTGCTGCCTTCATACTTTCAAATGACCCTGCCGGTGCCAGTACCTCTACCTGTCTCTTCTCCATTTTGTCCAACCTTTCCTGAACTGTTACCCTGAAATAAAAGATGCCTCACGTATCCCCATGAGACATCCCCCTCGTAATCCTCTTATCTTCTTCCACCTTTGTGGGAACCGGCCTTTCTGGCTGCCTGCAGCGCCTTTCTGGCAAGCTCCTCATCCGTCATCCCCCCTGTGAGAGGGGCCGTAACAGGCGCTGCGGACGGTGCTGCGGTTGCCGCTGCCTGAGTGGAAGCTGCTGCCATTCCCCTGCCTGCTTCTGACGCGGGGTTTAACACCCGCAGAGACGGTGCCGGCCGCTTCTCATCAGACTGGTCTGCCGATGCAGCGGGCTGCTGCGCAGATGCGTCCGCATCCGGTGTCTGTGAAGCGGTCTCAGGCTGAGAAGCTTCCCTGACAGCGGAACCGGAAACAGGTTCCGGACGGGAGGCACTCCGTGTAATGCCGGCCTCAATTTCCACGGTTTCCTCTATCTCCTCCACTGCCTCTGCCTGCACTCTGGCTTTACTTTCGGTCTCAGCGGATGAGTTAGTTCTGAGATTCTGAAGGTTTTCTCTGGCTTCCTTTAATTCGCCTTCCAGCTGGGCAATTCGGCGGTTCAGGCGATCCAGCTCCCTCTGGCGCTCCTCCAAATCCTTAAGCACCGCCTCCAGCTTCATCTGTGTACTGACCAGCTCGTGCTTTAAGCTGTAGGTCTCCTTCTCCATATCGTTCTTCTGACGCTCCATTCCCTCGCCCCATTCCATGGCTTTGAAATAATCGTCTGCTATATTTAACTCCGTCATGACCATCTGGTAATCCGCACTCTGTTTGGTGAATCCCGGTACCTTCCTCATGGCGCTGTTTTTCTCGTTTACGTAGCTGGCAGCTTTCTGGAGATAGCTCTCATCCTCGCTGCCGCCCAGTGTGTATACTTTTCCGTCTATTAAAACTTGGGTGTAATTTTTTGTATCCATATCTAATCCCCTGCTTTCTGCTTTGCTGGTTTGCGTCCTGATGATTTGTGTGGCGGTTTCGGGTGCGCGCGGCCGATTATACTGCGCGCGCCTGTTCCGCGGTGCGCGTTCGATTCCGCTGCGCTCCATCTCACTCACGGGCTTCACCCTATGAAAAAAGACATGGGCAGATTTCCTTATGTGCCAGCACAACGGCAATCTGCCCATGCCTTTTTTCGCACTGCTCATTGCCTACGTGGACATTATACCACACCCCCAGCCTTCTTAACAAGGCGGTTTCTACATTTCTAAGCCCAGGTGGCGATAGGCTGTTTCGGTAGCCATGCGGCCCCTTGGGGTACGGTTTATCAGACCGTTCATAAGGAGGTATGGTTCGTATACCTCCTCCAGGGTTCCTGAATCTTCTCCCAGAGCCGCTGCCAGGGTGTCTAATCCCACGGGACCGCCGGAAAATTTTTCTATAATCATCAGCAGGATATTCCTGTCGTTCTGGTCCAGTCCCAGTTTGTCCACATCCATGATGTCCAGGGCAAAATCCGTTACCTCCCGGGTAATAACGCCGTCATATTTGACCTGGGCAAAATCTCTGACCCTCTTTAACAGACGGTTGGCCAGCCTTGGGGTTCCCCTGGAACGTCTGGCCAGCTCCATGGCTCCCCCCGCTTCGATTTCCACGCCCAGGACCCTGGCAGAGTGGAGGATAATGATTTTCAGCTCCTCCGGCGTATAGAATTCCAGCCTCTGAATCACTCCGAACCGGTCCCTTAATGGCGCGGTGAGAAGTCCTGCCCTGGTGGTGGCTCCCACCAGGGTAAAATGGGGCAGGTCCAGACGTATGGACCTGGCGGTGGAATCCTTTCCCAGCATGATGTCGATGGCAAAATCCTCCATGGCCGGGTACAGCACCTCCTCAACCTGACGGTTCAGACGGTGTATCTCGTCCACGAAAAGCACATCTCCTTCCTGGAGATTGTTCAGTATGGCCGCCATCTCTCCCGGCTTTTCAATGGCCGGGCCGCTGGTCACCTTCATATTGGTTCCCATCTCATTGGCAATGATACCTGCCAGCGTGGTCTTGCCCAGTCCCGGCGGGCCGTAAAACAGCACATGGTCCAGAGGCTCCCCTCTGGTCTTGGCTGCTTCTATATAGATGTTAAGGGTGGACTTAATCTTCTCCTGCCCTACATAATCCCTGAGACATTGGGGTCGGAGCGTGGTCTCTATGCGCTCGTCCTCCGCCGTTACTTCCGTTGTTATAATCCTGCGTTCCATTTACACCTCTGCATATCCCAATTTCACCTTTGCCAGAATCCTTACAGGAAGGACAGATGCTTTAAGGACGCCTTTAACACATCCTCCGAAGTCATCCCGTCCGTGACCTCCACCTGCTTCACTGCCCTGGATGCCTCCGTGCTGGTGTAGCCAAGGGCTACCAGCGCCTGGACCGCCTCCTCGGCCGCTTCCACCAGCCCGGCTACGGATGCGCCTGTATCCACATCATCCATGCCGGCCCCGCCAGCCATGTTCCCCAGCACGTCGTCCATGGATATCCTGTCCTTCAAATCCAAAATCAGGCGCTGGGCCGTCTTATTGCCAATGCCCGGCGCTTTGGCCAGGGCCTTCACATCCTCGCTGACAATGGCCAGGCGCAGATCGTCCGGTCGGAGCACGGAGAGAATTCCCAATGCGCCCTTTGGTCCGATGCCGTTCACCCCCAGCAGCTGCCTGAACATGTCCCTGTCCTGGCTGTGAAGGAAGCCATAGAGGGTCATGGCATCCTCCCTTACCTGAAAATATGTATAAACCGTCACCTCTTTCCCCATTCCCGGAAGCTCCGGAAGCAGGGAGACAGGTACATGGATGGCCAGGCCCACATGACCTGCCTCCACCACGATAACGTCTTCCTCAATGGCCACGAGAGGCCCTTTTACGTAAGAAATCATATATCCTTCCTGTTCTTTCTCTCTCTAATGTCCTGCCCTTCATCATATCATACCCATGAATCCAATGCAAGTCTGCCGAACAAATATTCTGTTTCGGACCAGACTCCGGCCATCAGACACTTGCGTTTCCGGATTTTTTAGTATACACTAACCCATAGGGAATATCCGCAATTTACCGCAGCTCATATCCGGTTCCCGCTAAAAAAGGAGTGATTACACATGATAACCATTAAACATCCCGTTGATTTACCTGATACATATCCTCTGGACCGCATCGGACCCCTTAAGGACCTGCTGTTTTTCGATATAGAAACCACTGGTTTTTCCGGCGACACATCCCAGCTGTACCTGATCGGCTGCACATACCACGACGGCTTTGGCTGGAGGCTCATACAGTGGTTTGCTGACTCGCGCGAATCCGAGAGGGAGCTTCTGACAGCCTTCTTCACCTTCATGGAGCGCTTTAAGATACTGGTACATTTTAACGGAGACGGCTTTGATATCCCCTATCTGTTAAAATGCTGCCGCCGTCTGGACCTGCCCTATGATTTTGACCGCATAAAAAGCGTGGATATCTACAAAAAAATAAAGCCCTACCGCAAGCTGCTGGGCCTCGAGAACATGAAACAGAAATCCATAGAACAGTTCCTGGGCGTAGCCCGGGATGACAAATACAACGGAGGGCAGCTTATAGAGGTCTACCGTGAATACCTGATGACCCATGAATCCTTCCTGTACGACCTGCTGATTCTCCACAATGAGGACGACTTAAAGGGCATGCCCTCCATCCTGCCCATCCTGAGCTATGCGGATATGATGGAAGCCCCGTTTTCACTGGAATCCCAGCAGCTTTTCACCTATGATGACATGGCCGGAAACGCCTGCCCCTTCCTCAGCCTGACCTTAAAAAGCCCCTGCGCCATCCCGGTGCCCCTGGAATACGACAGCGCGCCGGTAAGCCTGGAGCTGAGCCGGGACACTCTTGCGTGCAATATTGCCCTCTTCCAGGGCGAGCTCAAGTACTTTTATTCCAACTATAAAGACTATTATTACCTGCCCGTGGAAGACACGGCCATCCATAAAAGCGTAGGCGAATATGTGGACAGGGATGCGCGCGCAAAGGCCACTGCCAGAACCTGCTACACCAAAAAGCAGGGCCTCTTTCTTCCACAGTTCGGCTGCCTATGGTCCCCTGTCCTCATGCGGGAATATAAGGCATCTCTCACCTATGCGGAATATGAACCGGAAATGTTGTCCCCGGACGGCATGGCTGACGCTTATGCAAAGCAGATTCTCTCTTATGTGAGCCAGGCAAAGGAGCTTTAATCTCCTGCCTGGTCACGGCTGCCCTGCACAGAAGGTTGGGCTCCAGACGGATCACAGCTCCCTTTTCAATACATTTCTTGATGACCGTGTAGGCCGTATTGCGGTTCCAGCCAATCTCGTCCTTTAACAGCTTAGCCATCTGACCGGCCGTGCAGTCACCATGCTTCCACAGTGTTTTCATGATTTTAAGTTCAGAGTCAAATAGTTCCGGTTTCATATAAACTCCCTTCAATGACTATTTTAATAGTCGTCTCAAACCTGCTGCCCTGGGCCATAACAAAAAAGCCCTGCCAAAAAGACAGGACTCATTAGGACTCATTAAAACATGATTACCGCATCCACCCTACTTCCTGGGCAAAGCCGCCCGGTAGGTTTCTCCCACCGTATTGCCGGAATAAGCAGCGTACATATGGGTGGTGGTGGAATCTGAATGGCCCAGCATGGCCTGGACCGCATGGATGTCGGCGCCGCCCCGAATCAGATGGGCAGCAAAGGAATGACGCAGGGTATGAGGGGTTATATCTGCCTGGATACCGGCCTTTTCCCCATAATACTTGATAATCTTCCAGAAGCCCTGGCGGCTCATGGCCTTGCCGCTGCAATTAGTGAACAGCCACTGGGATTCCTTACCCTTAAGCAGCTCGTGACGCCCCTTTTCCAGATACACGCTCAAAGCCTGCTTGGCCGGTTTTCCAAAAGGAACCATGCGCTCCTTCTGTCCATCCCTGCAAGTGATGTAGCCAACCTGCATATTAAGATCCGAAAGCTCCAGCCCGATTAGCTCTGACACCCGTATGCCCGTGGCGTACAAAAGCTCCAGCATGGCCTTGTCCCGTATCTCCTTGGATGTTGTCATGCCGGGTTGGCCCAGCAGAGCGTTGACCTCATTGACACTCAGTATGACAGGGGCCTTTTTCTCAATTTTGGGCGCTTTCAGGAGTTCCGCCGGGTCCTTGCGGATTCGTCCTTCTTTGAACATGAAATTGAAAAAAGCCTTCATGGATGCCAGTTCCCTGGATATGGTGGTCGTGGCCTTCCCCTCTTTTTCCAAAAAAAGGATATATGAATTCAGACTGGTCTTAGTCACCTTTTCAACTTCTGTTATTCCTTTATCCTCCAGAAAAGACGCCAGCTGCATCAAATCTCTCTGGTAGGAAATTTCCGTGTTCCTGGAGGTCTTTTTCACATCCCTCAGGTAGCTCACAAAGCTTTTTATATCGGACGTCATATCGCTATTTTCCCCTAACCCGTTTCTCACAAAAAGTGGCCCAAAATCGTATGCTGACTATCATTATATCTGCATTTTTCTATAAAATCAAACACATTTTTCCCACTTTGGACCCCATTTTCAGGTGATTAACATAAAACATACAACATGTTGGAAGGGGGTATTTTTGTATGTCAATATGTTGTTAAGCAATGGTAAAAATTTTTTCTCACATAACTCAAAAAAACATAAGATTCCCTGTAATCCTCACGCGTTAAATCAATCATATCACCGTGGGATATCCCCCTGTGCTTACGGTTGGAAAGGGTTCCTTTAAATTCGCCCCACATGGCGGACTCCGGTGTCACCAGCCCGTCGTTTTTACCATCCATGGCCCGGATGATAAGGCAGGGAACTGTTTTTCTCTTCTTCACGTACATCTCTCCTTTTGGAACCCTAGAATAACAGCAGAAGCGTTCCTGCGGTCAGAAGAACCAGACCTGCAAAAGATTTGCGGTCCAGCTTTTCCCCCAGGAATATTCTGGAAAACAGTATGGTCACCAGAATACTGAGCTTATCAATGGGAACCACGATACTGGCAGGCCCGTCCTGCAGGGCCCTGTAATAACACAGCCAGGAAGCTCCTGTTGCAAACCCCGAAATAATGAGGAAAAACCAGCTCTTTGGCGCAATTCTCCCCAGATGCTTCTGCTTTCCCTGAAGGAACACCAGGAGCCAGGCCATTGCCAGCACCACGCAGGTGCGGATGGCTGTTCCCAGGTTGGATTCCACTCCCTGTATTCCAATTTTTCCCAGAATGGCGGTCAAGCTGGCAAATACAGCCGATAAAAGGGCAGCCGCAAGCCATCCGCTGTTCCCCGGCTGCTCCGCCCTTCCCTCCCGCTTTTGAATCATCAGCAGGGTGCCTGTCCCAATCAGGACCATGCACAGAATTTTCATTCCCCCAAGACCCTCTCCCAAAATCAGGGCAGCCAGAAACATGGTCAGGATAGTGCTGGATTTATCAATGGGAGCCACCTTGTTCACATCCCCCAGCTGAAGAGCCCTGAAATAGAACAGCCAGGAAGCCCCTGTGGCCACACCGGACAGTACCAGAAACAGACAGGTTCCGCCGCTTATGGTTCCTATGGAACCGGCCATTCCGGTAAGGAACACCATAATCCACGAAAACACAAGAACCACTGCGGTACGGACCGCGGTAGCCAAATCCGAGTCCGTATCCCTGACGCCGATTTTCGATAGGACGGCAGTCAGGCCGGCGAACACGGCTGAACCGAAAGCAAACAACAGCCAATCCATATTCACTTCCCCCACTTATCCTTTGTGTCCTGTGCTCCGTTATCCAAAAATCCCCCACAGGAAGGGAGAAACGAAAACCTCCAGAAACGCCCCGGCGCCGGTGATGATTAACAGCAGAAGTCCCGGCAGGATATGGAGCTTCTTCTGCATCTGTCCGGACCAGCCTGACAGCACGTACCACACCAGGAGATAGACCAGACCATGGGGCAGGACCGTACATAAAAATGCGGCGATTCCCAAAAGTCCCTTGCGGATGGTCAGCACGGACAGCACCACTGCCAGACTCATCCCCGCATAAAAGGTCAGGAACCCAAACAGCATCTGGCTGCACACCGTGATTCCGACCAGCCAGCCGCCGCAGGTTTCCAACGCTCTCTGCCTGAATACGGTCATAAATTCCCTCACTCCCCTGTTTCCGCCTCCGAAGGAGCCCGCTGCCCCCAGGATACACCCCTGCACCGTAGGACCGCCAAATACCAGCGCGGCTGCCGTACCGCAAAAAATCCCTGACACAAAGCAGAACAACAGCCAGTCCTCATAGGCGAGCGTTCCCAGACGCAGCCTAAACCACCTCATTCCCATGCATCATCCTCCTGTCCCAGTTTACAGGTAAGAAACATATCCGCTGCAGCTTCTCCCCCACTACTGTATGACAGAAATTCATGGTTTATGACTTAGCCCCGCACCATACTGTCCTTCTTATCCTCAGAACGGTATTTTCTGGCATAGGCCATAATGGCGGCAATGGTCTTGCCGTCCGTAATCTTTCCTGTGTATACCATGTCCTCCAGTTCCTCCAGGCTGCATGGAACCACATTGATCACCTCATCCTCGTCCAGATGCTGATGGGATGGTATCAGGTTGTGGGCCACGAATATGTCAATGGCCTCATCGCAGAACGCAACAGTCGTGGTAAGGCTCATAAGATACTCCAGGTTCTCCGGTGACTCCACTCTGTATCCGGTCTCCTCCTCCAGCTCCCGGAACGCGCACTCCACCTTTGGCTCTCCCGGCTCATCCAGCTTGCCTGCCGGAATCTCCAGGGTATAACGGTCCAGAGCATTGCGGTACTGGCGCACCATAAGGATTTTTCCATCGTCAGCAACGGGCAGGACAGCCGCGGCGCCGTCGTGATGGATGAAATCCCACCTTGCCTCATGGCCGTTTGCCAGGACCTTGTCCTCATATATTTTAAGAATGTTTCCCTCATATTTAAGCTGGCGGTCCAGCCGTATAACCGGTATCTGCGTATTCTTTTCTTTATCTTCCATGTCTGTACCTTCCTCTCTGTTATGATTTGATATCATTATCCTATTTCATGCGCCGGGTCTTCTCATAGCAGGCGTCCGCCGCCTTGATGACCGCATTTCTCAGGCCATGCTCCTCCAGAGCAGATACACCTGCGATGGTGGTGCCGCCGGGGGAACACACCTCATCCTTCAACTGCCCCGGATGCTTACCTGTCTCCAGAATCATTTTCGCGCTTCCAAGCACAGTTTGGGCCGCCATGGCATAGGCTGTCTTTCTGGGAAGGCCGTATTTGACCCCGCTGTCAGCCAGCGCCTCAATGAACATGTACACAAAAGCCGGTGAACTGCCGCTGACGCAGCCAACTGCATCCATAAGCCGTTCTTCCACCAGTTCCACCCTTCCGCAGGAGGAAAAGATGTCCCGGATGGTCTCCTTTTCCTCCTCTGTATAGGATGCTTCCCCATAGGACACGCCGGTCATGCCTTCTCCCAGCATGGCAGGTGTGTTGGGCATGGCTCTTACCACCCGCACATTTCCTCCCAGGCGTTCCGTGATATTGGAAATGGAGATGCCGGGCGCCAGGGATACCACCACCTGCTCCGGTGTTACCACATCCCTTATCTCCGAAAACACCGCGTCAAAATACTGGGGCTTTACTGCCAGTATCAGATACTTTACCGCTTCTGCACACTCCCTGTTGGAACAGGCATGGGGCACCTTTGTCCTGACTGTCACTGCCTCCATTTTATCCTGGCGGGCCGCTGAAAATATCATCTCCTCCGGTCCATGTGTCTTGAGAAGCCCGTTTAAAATGGCGTTTCCCATATTGCCCATTCCTATAAAACCAATCTTTACCATCCTCATACCTCCTTGTCATGGACATTCAAACCGCAGCAAAGCCCCGGCAGACTGCCTTCTGCAGTGCGCCGGGGCTCCCGGGCATACCTGATGCATCTTCATTCATCATTCAATATCCCTCAGTATATCACAAAAATCAAAGGTAGCAAAGTAATCCTCAGGAGTTTCTGCCCTGCGGATCATCTCCACCGTGCCGTCCTCCTTTAACAGAAGCTCTGCTGATTTCAGCTTGCCATTATAATTATATCCCATGGCAAATCCGTGGGCGCCCGCATCGTGGATAAACAGAAGGTCTCCCTTTCTGATTTCCGGAAGCATACGGTCAATGGCAAACTTATCATTGTTCTCGCACAGGGAACCTACCACATCATACATGCGGGTGCAGGGCTCATCCTCCCGTCCCATAACAGTGATGTGATGATAAGCGCCGTACATGGCCGGCCGCATCAGATTCACGGCGCAGGCATCCACGCCCACATACTCCTTATAAGTGTGTTTCTCATGGATGGCCTTTGTGACCAGAGCGCCGTAGGGCCCCATCATGAAACGCCCCAGCTCTGTGCACAGAGCCACATCCTCCATGCCGGCCGGAACCAGAATCTCCTCATAGACTCTCCTTACGCCGTCACCGATTGTCAGAATATCATTGGGTTCCTGGTCCGGACGGTAGGGTATCCCGATGCCGCCGGACAGATTGATGAATGCGATATGGACGCCTGTCTCCTCCTTCAGTTTAACAGCCAGCTCAAACAGAATCTTTGCCAGCATGGGGTAATATTCATTGGTCACCGTATTGCTGGCCAGGAACGCATGTATGCCGAAATGCTTTGCGCCCTTTTCCTTCAGAATCTTAAATGCCTGTCCAATCTGCTCTGTGGTCATTCCGTATTTGGAATCTCCGGGATTGTCCATGATGTCATTGCTGATTTTAAACAGGCCGCCCGGATTAAAACGGCAGCTGATGGTCTCCGGAATATGTCCCAAAGTCTCCTCCAGGCACTGTATATGGGTGATGTCGTCCAGGTTGATGATGGCTCCCAGCTTTTTTGCATAAGCAAATTCCTCAGGCGGCGTATCGTTGGAGGAAAACATGATGTCGGGGCCGGAAAAGCCGCATGCCCTGGACATCATAAGCTCTGTCATGGATGAACAGTCCGTGCCGCATCCCATGTCCTTCAGTATATTTAACAGGAATGGATTGGGCGTGGCCTTGACTGCAAAATATTCCTTATATCCCTTGTTCCAGGAAAACGCCTGCTTAAGCCTGGCGGCATTCTCCCTGATTCCCCTCTCATCGTAAATATAAAAGGGCGTGGGGTATGTCTTCTCAATCTCCCTTAATTGTTCCAGTGTTACGAATGGCTTCTTATCCATTATGTATGTGTCTCCTTTCCCTTTTTTGCGCAAAAAGCCTGTCAGGAAGTACAATATGTTCAATTGTACTCCCGGACAGACTTCCTTGTCCAGTGTTTTTATTCGATATTAATGACTCTCATGATATTGGTCTGGGTGGCTGCCTCGTGACGTCTTGCATAGGTTACGACTCCGGCTGTGATGACAGCCAGTTCGCCCTCCTCCACAAGTCCTCTGTCCTTAAGCTCTTCCACAGAATTCTCGATCAGTTCGTCCGTGGATTCTGCCCTGCGTGACCAAACCGGTACCACGCCCCACTGAAGCTGCATCTGGCGGACGGTGGCCATGCTGGGGGACATGCCGATGATTCTGGCACCCGGTCTCCACTTGGAGAGCATCTGGGTGGTAAAGCCTGTGATGCTGGGAGCAATAATCACATCCGCATCCAGGTCATGGGCGGTTGACACAGAGGCAAAGCACACTGCGTTTGAAACATTCTTCATGTTCTGCTCTGTCACCTTCCTCTGGCGGTATCCCGCATAGTCCAGATGCATCTCTGTCTCCAGGGCAATGGACACCATCATTTTAAGTGCGTCCACCGGATACTTGCCCATGGCTGTCTCGCCTGAAAGCATCACTGCGTCCGTGCCGTCATACACCGCGTTGGCAACGTCCGTCACCTCAGCTCTGGTAGGTCTGGGATTGCGGATCATGGAATCCAGCATCTGGGTGGCTGTGATAACGATTTTACATGCCTCGTTGCACTTGCGTATAATCTTCTTCTGGATATGGGGAACCTTCTCAGCCGGTATCTCCACGCCCATGTCGCCTCTGGCCACCATGATGCCGTCCGCTGCCTCGATGATGGCGTCCAGGTTCTCGATGCCCTCCGCGTTCTCAATCTTTGCAATGACCTTCATGCCGGAACCCTGCTCATCCAGCATGGCCTTGATTTCCTTTATGCAGTCAGCCGTACGCACGAAGGATGCCGCGATAAAGTCAAAGCCCTGCCTGATTCCAAAACGGATATCCTCTTTATCCTTATCCGTCAGGGCCGGAAGCTTAATCTTTACATTGGGAACATTGACCCCCTTCTTCTCTCCCAGCTCTCCTCCATTGATGACCTCACAGACAATATCCGTATCCTTCACCTCGCGCACTTCCAGCTCGATCAGTCCATCGTCAATGAGAATCCGGTTGCCAGCAGCCACATCCTCATTCAGTCCGCTGTAATTGATATAGCCGACGGTATCGTCCCCTACCAGCTCCCTGGTGGTCAGCGTATAGGTCTGGCCTTCCTTCAAAGTCACCTTTTTGCCGTCCTTCAGCTGTCCGGTACGAATCTCCGGTCCCTTGGTATCGAGGAGCGCTGCAACCGGAATGTCTAACTCCTTGCGCACTTCCTTTAACAGCTCCAGGCGTCCCTGATGCTCGTTGTAGTCACCGTGTGAAAAGTTAAAACGGGCCACATCCATACCATTCCTGGCAAGCTCCATCATAACATTCTTGTCACTGGTATTGGGGCCCATGGTGCAGATAATCTTGGTCTTTTTCATGATTCTTCCTCCATAAAATTGTGAGAGTTTATAGTGTAACGACAGATTCAGACGTGAAATGCGGATCATGATTTGGGGGAATCCGATTTTTTCACATGCTGATGTGTATATAAATGATCCATGCAGTACTCATAGCTGCCTTCACATTTTGAACAATAGCGGAACTCCATGCCGGGACTTTCCTCGTCCGTCCTGCCGCAGACCGCACACTTGTGATGGGTGCGGTTCACGGGCCGCATGGTCTTTACCTTGAAATCCTGCCTGCGCTTCACTTCCCTGGGGCTGTACTTCTTAAAATCCTTTGTCATCAGGAAGAAAATGATGAAGTTGGCAAGGGACAGGAAAATGGCGATTCGCTGTGGGAAACTGCCGTATACGAACCCGAACACCAGAAAAAAGGCGTCAAACAGCGCCAGCCATTTCGCCTTGATGGCCAGTATAAAGTAAATATAAAAGTACTCCTCCGGGAAAATCACCGCATAGGCCAGGAATATGGACATACTCAGGTATGAGGTGTTAAGGTGCATATCCCAGCCCCAGATAAAGTATACAATAAACTCGGCAAGTATGATGCCGATGGCTCCCATAAAAAAGAACACATTAAAACGGAACGCCCCCCACACCGTCTCCAGGGAACGGCCCAGTGAATAGTACATGAGCGCCGCAAATATAATCCAGAAGGGGCTCAGTGTGGGCGGGTACAGCAGAAATGTCACCAGCCTCCAGACCTGTCCGTGAAGAATGGCCTCCGCGTCCAGGCTCAGGTACCGGGTAAAGAACATGGGGTCCATGTACATCATGACAAAACCCATGATATACATAATGATGATGTAATACATCAGGTTGTGGATGGCATATTTGCCAAACCTGCGCTCAAGCTTATTAAAAAATCTCATCCTATCATCCTTTTCATTTGCCTGTATGTTTTAAATCAAAACAGGTCTTTCTTATTAAATATATACGCAACAAACAGTGACAGCAGCAGGGTCAGGCCCAGAACAATGGCAAATCCATAGGGACTGTCCGCGAAAGGCATGCCATGTGAGTTTACGTTCATGCCGTAGAAGCTGGCTATCATGGTTGGTATGGACAGCACGATGGTAACGGTAGCCAGAAACTTCATGACAATATTCAGGTTGTTGGAGATGACGGAAGCAAATGCATCCATGGTGCCGCTCAGGATTCCACTGTATATGTTCGCCATCTCAATGGCCTGCTTGTTTTCCACGATTACATCCTCCAGCAGGTCCGTGTCCTCCGGGTACTTCTTTATCTTTTCAATGCGCAGCAGCTTCTCCAGCACCACCTCGTTGGAACGAAGGGACGTGGTAAAGTAAACCAGGGACTTCTCCAGCTCCAAAAGCTCAATCAGTTCCTCGTTCTTCTGGGACTGGTGGAGCTTGCGCTCAATGACTTCGCTCTTCTTATCAATGATTCGGAGGTATTGCAGGAACTGGGTGGCATTTTTATAGAGAATCTGCAGGATGAACCTGGTCTTCATGAAGGTGTGGAAATCCCTCACTCTTCCGTCCATAAAGGAAGTGAGCACAGGCGTCTCCTCCAGGCAGACCGTAATCAGCACATCCTTGGTGGTGATGATAGCCAGAGGGATGGTGACAAACCAGTCCTTGCCGTTGCGCTCCTCTATGGAAGGAATGTCCACCAGAATCAGGGTGTATTCATCCTCCACCTCTATACGGGACCGCTCCTCCTCATCCAGAGGCGCCCGCAAATGGTCCGGGTCAATCTGATAGGTATCTGCGATGTCAATGATTTCTGAGGCTGTAGGGTTTGTTAACGCAATCCAGCAGCCAGGCTGCATCTCTTCCTTTTCGTGCATAGCACCGTCTTCGGTCTTAAAAATCCGTATCATGCGAACTCTCCCCCATTTTGAAATTATACGTTCTCATTATAGTGACTGCCCCCGCTTTTGTCAAATGAAATAGCCTTCCATTTTATATTATACCGAATATTTTTCAGGGAGAATACATAAATTTTACCTGAACAGTATAATGGGACCCGCAGAAACATGCACAATTTTCGCCATTTCTTCACGATTTTTTAACGCCTGTCCCCAATTGTATTTATACTTATTTTGTGTTAAACTCTACTATGAATATCCAGCATCCCAATGCCGGAATTTGTTGCATAAGTCACAGTATTCTCCATGAAACTGTATTATGATACATGTAAAACAGCTTTTCGGTCCCCCAGTACTGCCGGACATGGTTTTTCTCCATGACATGGCAGAACAGCCGTCAAGTTACAAAGGAGGTCAGGGTAAAACCCCGCATATATGAAATTACATACAAATACCCTTACGCTGGGAATCGATATCGGTTCCACAACCGTCAAAGTAGCACTGTTAAATCAGGCTTCCCATATAGTATTCTCCGATTATGAACGCCATTATGCCAATATACAGGAAACTCTGGCGGGACTTTTAAAAAAAGCCCGTGAGATAACCGGCCCCATTCAGGTAATCCCTGTCATAACCGGTTCCGGAGGACTCACGCTCTCCTCCCGTCTGGAGGTTCCCTTTGTCCAGGAGGTGGTGGCCGTTGCCTCCGCGCTTTTGGACTTCGCTCCGCAGACCGATGTCGCCATCGAGCTGGGGGGCGAGGACGCAAAAATCATTTATTTCACCGGAGGCATCGACCAGAGAATGAACGGAATCTGTGCGGGAGGCACCGGTTCTTTTATTGACCAGATGGCTGCCCTGCTGCAGACAGACGCCCCCGGCCTTAACGATTATGCGGAACATTATAAAGCCATCTACCCCATTGCGGCCCGCTGCGGTGTGTTTGCGAAATCCGATATACAGCCCCTTATCAATGAGGGTGCCACCAGGGAGGACCTGGCCGCCTCCATTTTCCAGGCCGTGGTCAATCAGACCATCAGCGGTCTGGCCTGCGGCAAGCCTATTCGGGGAAATGTGGCATTTTTAGGCGGTCCCCTCCACTTCCTTCCTCAGCTTCGGGAAAGCTTCATCCGTACGCTCCGCCTGACGCCGGAGCAGGTTATTGCACCGGACCACTCCCACCTCTTCGCGGCCGTGGGAGCAGCCATGAATCCCCTGGATAACCAGGCGGCCGTACCCCTGGAGACTCTGATTCAGAAACTGTCCTCAGGCATTAAGATGGATTTTGAGGTCAAGCGCATGGATCCCCTCTTTAAGGACCGGGCAGACTATGACCGGTTCTGCGCCCGTCATGCCAGCAACCATGTTAAAAGCGGCGACCTGGCCTCCTATGAGGGATGCTGCTACCTGGGCATTGACGCCGGCTCCACCACCACCAAGGCCGCCCTGGTAGGCGAGGACGGCACACTGCTGTACCGTTTCTATGACAATAACAACGGAAGTCCCCTGGCCACCGCCATCCGGGCTATACGTGAGATAAAGGAACAGCTGCCTGAAACCGCCCGCATCGCGTACTCCTGTTCCACCGGTTACGGCGAAGCCCTGTTAAAGGCAGCGCTGATGCTGGATGAGGGCGAGGTGGAGACCATATCCCACTACTATGCGGCCGCCTTCTTTGAGCCGGATGTTGACTGTATCCTGGACATCGGCGGCCAGGACATGAAATGCATCAAGATTAAGGACGGCACGGTGGACAGCGTACAGCTCAACGAGGCATGCTCCTCCGGCTGCGGTTCCTTTATCGAGACATTTGCCAGGAGCCTGAACTACAGTGTGGAAGATTTTGCCAGGGAGGCCCTGTTTGCGGAAAATCCCACTGACCTGGGCACCCGCTGCACGGTATTCATGAATTCCAATGTAAAACAGGCCCAGAAGGAAGGAGCCACCGTGGCCGACATTTCCGCGGGTCTGGCTTATTCCGTCATCAAAAACGCATTATTTAAGGTAATTAAGATTACAAATGCTTCCGACCTTGGAGACCACGTGGTGGTCCAGGGAGGCACCTTCTACAACGATGCCGTGCTCAGAAGCTTTGAAAAAATATCGGGATGCCAGGCCGTGCGCCCGGACATCGCAGGCATCATGGGCGCCTTTGGCGCTGCCCTCATTGCCAGGGAGCGCTATCACATGGCTGATGAACCGGAGACCTCCATGCTCTCCCTTGAGAAAATCATCGGCCTTAAGTACAGCACCTCCATGACACGCTGCAAGGGCTGCAACAACCACTGTGTGCTGACCATCAACCAGTTTGGAAGCGGACGCCGCTTTATCTCAGGCAACCGCTGTGAGAGGGGACTTGGCCTTGAAAAAGCCAAGAAGGAGATTCCCAACCTGTTTGATTACAAGTATCACCGGATGTTTGACTACGAATCCCTGCCCCTGGACCAGGCGGACCGCGGTACGGTGGGCATTCCAAGGGTGCTCAACATGTATGAGAACTTCCCCTTCTGGGCTGTGTTCTTTAGGAAGCTGCGCTACCATGTGGTGCTGTCTCCCCAGTCCACCAGGCAGCTCTATGAGCTGGGAATCGAATCCATCCCCAGCGAATCCGAATGCTATCCGGCCAAGCTGGTGCACGGACATGTGACCTGGCTCATCAAACAGGGCGTAAAGTTCATCTTCTACCCCTGCATCCCTTATGAGCGCAATGAGAGCCCGGACGCAGGCAACCACTACAACTGTCCCATGGTCACCTCCTACGCGGAAAATATTAAAAATAACGTGGAGGCGCTGGCCGAGGAAAACGTGCGTTTCATGAATCCCTTTATGGCCTTTACCAATGAGGAGATACTCACCGATGCACTTGTAAAGGAATTTTCCAGAACATTCCAGATTCCGGCTGCCGAAGTCAGGATGGCCTCCCATGCCGCCTGGCAGGAACTGGCTGCCTCCCGCGATGATTTGAAGAAAAAGGGCGAGGAGACTCTGGCCTGGCTGAAGGAACACGGAAAGAGAGGCATTGTCCTGGCCGGAAGGCCCTACCATGTGGACCCTGAGATTCACCACGGCATACCGGAGCTGATTACCTCTTACGGATTTGCCGTCCTCACCGAGGACTCCGTATCCCATCTGGGCAGGGTGGAACGGCCTCTGGTAGTGACGGATCAGTGGATGTACCACTCCCGTCTTTACGCGGCTGCCAGCTTTGTAAAGACCCAGGATAATCTGGATCTGATTCAGCTCAACTCCTTTGGATGCGGGCTGGATGCAGTGACCACGGACCAGGTGGCTGATATCCTGACCCGTTCCGGCAAGATTTATACGGTATTAAAGATTGACGAGGTCAATAACCTGGGATCTGCCAGAATACGAATCCGCTCCCTCATTGCAGCCATAAAGGTAAGGGACCAGAGACATTTTGAGCGCAGGGTGGTGTCCAGCGCCTATCACCGCGTAATGTTCACCAAGGAGATGAAAAAGGATTACACCCTTCTCTGTCCGCAGATGTCTCCCATTCATTTTGACCTGCTGGAGCCGGCTATCCGCTCCTTTGGATATAAGATTGAAGTATTGCAGAACCACAACCGCAACGCCGTGGACGTGGGACTCCAATATGTAAATAACGACGCCTGCTACCCGTCCCTCATTGTCATCGGACAAATCATGGACGCCCTGCTGTCAGGTAAATATGACCTGGACCACACGGCTGTCCTCATGAGCCAGACCGGCGGCGGCTGCCGCGCATCCAACTACATCGGCTTCATCCGCAGGGCCCTGGAAAAGGCGGGAATGCCCCAGATACCGGTTATCTCTGTCAATGCCAACGGCATGGAGACCAATCCCGGCTTTACCTTCACCGTGCCGCTGCTGACAAAGGCCATGCAGGCCATTGTTTACGGCGATATCTTCATGCGGGTGCTCTATGCCACCCGGCCCTATGAGGCGGAGCCGGGCAGTGCCGATGCCCTGCATGAGAAATGGAAGGCCCGCTGCATTGCCTCCCTGTCCAAGAAAAACGCGGCCATGATAGAATTCGGACGCAATATAAAGGGAATCATCCGGGATTTTGACGCTCTCCCAAGGCTGGATGTAAAGAAGCCAAAGGTGGGCATTGTAGGGGAAATCCTGGTGAAATTCTCACCTTTGGCCAACAACCACATTGTGGAGCTGCTGGAATCCGAGGGCGCCGAGGCAGTGATGCCGGATTTGATGGATTTCCTGCTGTATTCCTTCTACAACAGCAACTTTAAGGCCGATCACCTGGGCTCCAGGAAATCCACTGCCAGACTGTGCAACGCGGCAATTGCCCTGTTGGAGTATTTCCGCAGGACAGCCAGGAAGGAACTGACGGCCAGTATGCATTTCACGCCTCCGTCAGCCATCAACGAACTGGCCCAGATGGCAAAGGGCTTTGTATCCCTGGGCAACCAGACCGGCGAGGGATGGTTCCTGACCGGCGAAATGCTGGAGCTGATTCACAGCGGTGTGAACAACATCATCTGTACCCAGCCCTTTGGATGCCTGCCCAACCACATCGTGGGAAAGGGCGTCATCAAGGAGCTGCGCCGGAATTACCCCCAGTCCAATATCATTGCCGTTGACTATGATCCTGGCGCCAGCGAGGTAAACCAGCTGAACAGAATCAAGCTGATGCTGGCCACGGCCCAGAAAAACCTGAAAGCAGAGAGTTCCAGGGAGGACCGCGGAAACGGAAGGCGTCCTGTGACTGCCTACAGCCCCTGTCTGGGAACCATGTCCCATACATAAGATGGTGTATGATAAGATGGTGCATGGAAACCATAATATGCATCAGATAATGTACTGAATCAGAGCATGACAAAACCCCGCCGACCAATAAAGGTATCCATTGATTGATACTTTATTGGCGGCGGGGTTCGTTTATTGCTTTTTACATAATTCCGCGAACAGCGGCACTATCCGTTTTGCAGTCACCTGCACCAGGCCCAGGGCTATGTTCTCATTGCCCTCATAGCGGTGATGGTATGAATCAAGTTCAAAAAGGAGGACAAACTTGACAACCAGAAAACATTCCCGAAAGAAAAGAAACCAAAAAGGCATCAAGTGGTTTTATATCACGGCGGCAGGGCTGGTGTCTGCTGTAATTCTCGCCGCCATCCTATTTAAAATCCGGGCTGACAGCGCTGATTCCCAGCGTCCGGCCGGGACAAGTGTCTCACAGAAAATTGCCGGCAGCGGAGACAGGGCAGGAGATTCCCCAAATGAAGAGAACCGGCCGGATAAGGGAAATCAATGGAATAAGACCAATACGGATAACACAAACATCCGGACCATAATCAGCCAAATGTCTCTGGAACAGAAGGCGGCCCAGCTCTTCATCATCACCCCGGAAGCCCTCACCGGCTTTCAGACCGTGACCCAGGCAGGGGACGCCACATACAAGGCATTGCAGGAATACCCGGTGGCCGGGCTTATCTATTTTCCCCAAAACCTGCAAAACCCCAAACAGCTTAAAACCATGACAGCCAGGACCCAGGAATTGGCTGCCGGGCTTACCCAGCTCCCTCTGTTCCTCTCCATTGACGAGGAAGGCGGTAAGGTGGCCCGCATCGCAAACCACGAAGGCTTTGATCTGCCCAAGGTGGATACCATGGCCGAAATAGGAAAGAGCAGGGATATCTCCAGGGCATACGAGGCAGGTTCTGTCATCGGAGAGTATCTGGAAGAACTTGGAATCAATTTGGACTTTGCACCGGATGCGGATGTCTTGACCAATCCGGACAATACCGTTGTGCTGGACCGTTCCTTTGGTTCGGATCCGGTTCTGGTAACACAGATGACGAAAGCCTACATGAAGGGTCTGGAAGAACATCACGTCTATGGGACCCCCAAACACTTTCCGGGCCACGGGGCCACGCAAGGGGACAGCCATAAGGGTTTTGCCTATACCTATAAGACATGGGATGAACTGGAACAGGCGGAGCTGGTTCCCTTTGCCGGCCTGATTCAGGACAACACGCCCTTCATCATGGCGGGCCATATCTCGCTGCCCCGGATTACAGGAGACGACACACCGTCCTCCCTGTCCCCTCAGGTGCTCACAGGATACCTGCGGGAGACAATGGGCTATAAAGGAATCATCATAACCGATGCCCTTAACATGGGGGCCGTCCAGGACAATTATCCACCGGACCAGGCCGCTGTCATGGCCCTGCAGGCAGGCGCTGACCTGCTCCTCATGCCCGCTGACTTTAGGGAAGCTTACGGCGGAGTGCTGGATGCGGTAAAAACAGGAGAATTGACAGAGGAACGCATCGACCAGTCCCTGACGCGTATTCTGAGCGTAAAGCTGACGCTCCCCTGAAATACACAACGGAACAAGCCGCCCTGCGTTCGCAAAGCGGCTTGTCCCATCTTCTTCCATATAGTTTTTATCCAATCAGTTCCCTGATATAAGCAGCCAGCCTCTCATCTTTGCATTTCCCGAAGAACAGTTCCCCGAACTTCTCTCCCGCAAACGCGCCTCTGACCAGTTCCTGGTCCAGTCCTTTAAAGATTTCCACCAGGTCCTCCCTGAAAGCTGCCTTTCTCACATCATCCAGGATCCGCTTGTTTCTCTGCTCCGGAACAGCCCTTTCTCTGGGATATCCCTGGCCGGAAGGCTCGCAGAACAGCTTCTCAAATATATATTCCAGGTTCAGATCTCCGCCCCAGCCAAATCCCTTGGCAAAAGGAATGGCAATGGCGTTCCCATCGTTAATCTGGGCAAATGTATAGGCGTCCAGCGCATCCTCCACATGGCCGCAAATCACGCCCGGGAACGAATTGCAGGCCAGCATGGCTCCTTCGCCCGTGCCGCAGCCCGTAATCACATAATCCGCTGCCTTTCCGTTCAGTATGGCTGCTGCCAGAATACCTGCCTGTACATAGGTGAGCTGTGCCTCATCCTCCGCGGTGTACATGCCGTAGTTGTCCACCTCAAAGCCGTACTGGTCGGCCACTTTCTTTAAGGAATTGTAAATCATGCCATTCTTGGCTCCCTGGCTGTTCTCATTAATCAGTGCTATCCTCATGTCTCCACCTCTCAACTTTATTCTTTTGGTTTTTCCTGATATTGTAAGCATATCTCCCAAAGGAATTTCTGTCAATAGACATCATAAACAGACATCACTCAGACATCACTGTTTCTTCTGTTCCCGCGCCATCTTCTCCATACGCCACAAGGTCGTCCTGCTGACCCCCAGCTCCTTTGCTATATCCTGCTTTTTCTTTCTGGGCTTTAAATTGGCATACACAATCCCGGTTTCCGGCAGGACCTGTTCCTTTGCAGGCGTCTCTGCGCCTGGCAGAGGGCCTTCTTTTTTCCGGAATATCTTTAGCATCTGTATTTCCCTGAGTCCGATTTCCGTAGTATCGCTGAGCACAATCAGACGCTCGCAGATGTTGCGCAGCTCCCGCACATTGCCGGGCCAGCCGTAATGGGTCATCAAATCCACTGCCTCCCTTGACAGTCTGGGGATGGGCTTTCCCATCTCACAGGCAAAACGGGTCAGATAGAAATCCACCATTTCCCGGATATCGTCTCCCCGTTCCCTGAGCGGCGGGATGGTAATGTCCAACAGGTTAAGGCGGTAATACAGGTCGGCGCGGAACTGTCCTTCCCGGATTTTTTCCTCAATATTTATATTGGTAGCGGAAATAACACGCACATCCACCGGCTGTACCCGGTTGCTGCCGATACGGCGGATTTCCCTTTCCTGAAGCACTCTCAAAAGCTTTGCCTGGAGCGATATGGGGATCTCCCCGATTTCATCCAGAAAAATGGTTCCCTTATGGGCCAGTTCAAACAGGCCCGTCTTACCATTTTTAGACGCCCCGGAAAAGGCTCCGGGTTCATATCCAAAGAGCTCGCTCTCCAGCAGGTTTTCAGGCAGGGCCGCACAGTTCAGCGCCACAAATGGTTCCGCGCTGCGCCTGCTCTCCCGGTGGATGCTGTGGGCGAAAAGTTCTTTGCCGGTTCCTGTCTCACCCACAATCAGCACATTGGAATCCACCCGGCTGTAACGCTTTGCCATAAGGATATTCTCCCGTATGGCAGGGCTGCTTCCAATGATATCGTCAAAGGAATACTTGGCCGTAAGTCCCTGTTTTGCAAGGCTCTGCCGGATTTTAGTTTCTGCCTCAATAATCTGCTCGGTGTAGCGGGCAACAATGATGGCGCCCTTTCCCATCTTGTCCACCAGTACGGGCCTGTATTCCGTGTACAGTTTCCTGTCCTTCCACTGGATAACCTCCTCCCGTTCCCGTCCGGTCTCCACCACGTGCTTCCACTTAAGGGCAGGGCAGACCTCCTCCACGGGACGGCCTGTGTAGTCAGCCTGGGAGGAAAGCCCAAAGGTGCGGTACGCCTGGTTGTTCAATGCCTGAATCAGCCCGCTGCCGTTTACAGCAATCAGGGCATCGGCGCTGGTGTTGAGGATGGTGCTGGTCATTTTGGACCTGGCCCGCTCCATATTGATGGTCCTGGCCGCATCCATGGCCTGCTTTAGGGCCTGCTCTATGGCTATATCCTTTGTGTGGATATGAACCCGGTTCAATGATTCCTTATCACACAGTCCGCACATGGTTCCGGCTCCCACGAACACGTCGGCTCCGCCTGCCCTGGCCCTGTGGATGGCCTCCAGAGTGGATGCCTCGTCATGGACCGTATAATACGCAATCTCCGCCTGGCACAATTTCTCCAGCTCGGACACAGCGCTATCATCCATATACCGCACACAGAGGGCTATCTTTTTAGGATGGAACTCCTGTCTGGCGCAAATCAGGGCTTTCAGTATATCAAAACTGGAGAGCTGTATCTCCACCACATGCTTCTCCGGAAACAGATACCTGAGACGGTCATATGTCATGCCTCTGGCCACTAAAATGTCGGCGTCCCCGTACCGCGACAGGGATTCCGGGGTGCCGAATACATGAAGAAGCTCCACCTTGACATCATCCTGAGGCTCCAGACGGCTCACTGCCGCCTCGAACCTGCTCTTCATATTCATATATGGAATAAACATCCGCACTGTTACCATTTCATGCCCTCTTTCCCTCTGTATCTGCCCCGTATCCGCCAATACGGAAATACGCCGGGAGGAATCAAAGCAATCTCATGCCCGTTTCTGCCGCCCGGCGTCTGTCATGGGCCCGCGCTGCAGGCTGTCTGACTTTCCTACTATTTATTTACCACGTTCTGTGGTGCTCCGTCTACAAAATGTTTCAGATTATCCACTGCAATGTCCATAAGTCTCTGTCTGGATTCCTTGGGAGCCCAGGCAATATGTGGGGTAATAATCATATTCCTGGCGCCCAGAAGAGAATTGTCCTCGCGGATAGGCTCTGTGGATACCACGTCCACGGCTGCGCCGCTGACTTTTCCACTGTCCAGCGCTTCTCTTAAGTCTTTTTCCACAATCAGAGGACCTCTGGAGGTATTGATGATTTTTACTCCATCCTTCATCTTTGCAATGGAATCCTTATTGATGATTCCCTCTGTAGACGGGAACAGCGGGCAGTGAAGGCTGATGACATCGGCCTGTGCCAGAAGCTCATCCAGGGAAACATATCTGCAGTTGTCTGTTTCCAGCGCCTTGTTGGGATACTCGTCATACGCCAGCACCTTCATGCCCAGTGCCTCCGCGATTTTGGCTGTGCCCTGTCCAATCCTTCCAAAGCCGATGACGCCAAATGTCTTTCCGGCCAGCTCCACCAGTGGATGCTTCCAAAAGCACCAGTCGGCATTGTGGGTCCACTCCCCTGCCTTTACGCAGTCAGAATGCTCCCCGATGTGATGGCACAGCTCCAGCAAAAGGGCAATGGCATACTGTGCCACTGCATCCGTACCATAGGTTGGGATGTTGGACACGATCACGCCTGCCGCCTTGGCTGCCGCTGTATCAATCACATTGTAGCCCGTAGCCAGCACTCCGATGAACTTTAAATTTGGGCACTGTTTGATGATCTGTGCGCTGATTGGGGTCTTATTGGTATAAACCGCCTCGGCATCCCCAATCCGCTCTGCAATCTTGTCAGCAGGAGTCCTGTCATATACGGTCAGATCCCCTAACCTCTCAAGTCCCTCCCAGCTTAAATCACCTGGATTCTCTGTATACCCGTCTAAAACTACGATTTTCATGGTTTATTCCTCCGATTTCTGATTGTTCTATTCTATTCGCTCTTGCAGGCCTCTGTCCGGCCCGCTCTTGGCACAAGGATTTCACAGACGCGCTTTAATCCTCTACCAGCGCCCAGGCCCTGTTGATGACTCTCTTGGTGTTGGCCAGTATGATATCTCCGTCCTCATCCGCCCACGGCTTTACCTCCAGAGACAATACATAAGGATTATCTTTATTAAAGAAGCCTTCTTCCTTCAGCACGGTGAAGAAGTCCACAAGCTGCTCCGTGTCGTTGGCACTGTCAGGGAACCCGAACCTTGGGTGCTGGTCGCCGTATGCCTCAAAGCCTTCCTTCACCACCGCATTACCGATGTGCAGGTGGGTGATATATGGACGCAGTGTCTGAATCACGAACCTGGAAGTCTCATAGGTGGTGGGGAAATGGGAAAGGTCTACCAGCAGGCCGAAATTGTTGTGGGTGGTGCGCATATCCGCAGCAAACCTGGCCGCATAGGGAGCCGGTCCGATGAGGGCAGCCTTATCCATGTCAAAGTCAAAGACTTCCAGCTCCACCATCATTCCCTTGGATGCGGCATAGCCGCACACAGCCCTGGTGGTCTTAAGCAGCTGGGCATATGCCTGGTCCTTTGTCTCCGGTTCCCATTTTCCTGCCAGGAATGCAATTCCCTTTGCACCCATGTACCGGGCCTCATCAACGGAATCAATCAGGACAGCCTCCGCCTTCTTCCTGCCTTCCTCGTCCAGGTCATTGGGGTTAAGCTTGGGTCCCAGCAGACGGGGCTGGGCACCGTAGCACACCTTCATATGGGCCTGGGCCAGCATATCCCTTACCTTGTCCTTTGTCTCCTGATCCTCGATGTGGGTTATCTCAAGGGCACTGAAGTATTCGTCACAGCAGATGGTCTTAACGGAATCCAGTATGGGATAATTCACCGGAGGATGGGTCATCCACTGTATGGTTCCAACCTGAAAATATTTCTGAATTGGGTCTTTCATTATTATATACCTCCTTATTTCTGTTTGCAAATCTTGTTTGATTCAATTCCATTTACTTCCAAATATATATCTATATCAAATGCAGGTCCTGTATCATCTGGTCCTTGTCACACCAGCTCCCAGGCCAGGTTCAGGGTACGTTTTGCATTTGCTATAACCACTTCGGGAGGTTCGTCCTTCCAGGGCTTCACCTCAAAGCTTACAACAGGCCGGTCCTTCTCACCCAGAAATCCGATTTCCTTAAGGGTCCTCAGATAATGAGCCAGCTCCTCCACATCATTTTCACTGTTTGGGAATCCAAATCTGGGATGATTATCCCCGTAAGCCTCGCAGTCCGGGCTCTTGATTACCGTGTTCCCCATATGGGCGTGGATGATGTAATCCCTCACCGGAAGAATGCTTTCCTCAATGGTCTCATGAATCATGGGAATATGGCTCAAATCCACCAGCAGGCCGAAATTCCCATGCTCCTTCCGGATTTCCCCCGCATAGCGGGCAGCCAGAACAGCCGGGCCAATGAGGGCCTTCTTGTCAATGTCGTAGTCAAACACCTCGCAGCAGACGGGCATTTGCCCCTTCTTTTCCGCATGCCTGCACAGCTCCCTGGTGGATTTTAACAGCTGTTCAAATGCCTGCTCCTTCCGTTCCTCTTCATACCGGCCGGACAGGAAGGAAAAGCCTGCGCAGCCCATCTCATAGGCCTCGTCGATACCTTCCTTCAGGGTGTCCACGGCCATGGCCCTTCTGGTTTCATCCAGATCATTGATGTTCAGTCCCGCCGACAATGTCCTGGACTGGCCGCCGTAAGCAGACACCATATGGGCCATGCGGATCATTTCCGCTGCCTGCTTGCGGACCTGCGGGTCCTTCATCCTGGCCACCTCCACGGCTTCAAAATAATCGTCCCCGCAAATCCGCTCCAGACATTCCAGGATGGGCCCATCGCCTCCTCCCAGCTGCGGGTAGGATACGTGGAGAATGATTCCCACCTTCATAAACCTTCTCATGGATTGTTCCATAGGCGCGCCTTCCCTCCTGACTTTTCTGTGTCTACTTGCGCTTTATCACTTCCGCACACCTTTCCGCAATGGATTCCGGGCCATAGCCGTATTTCACCAAAAGCTGCTCGTAATCCCCGGATTCCGCAAAGTCAGTGGCCCCGATACGGGTCATGGGTACAGGCATATGCTCTGCCAGGACTTCCGCCACAGCGCTTCCCAGTCCGCCGCAGACAGAGTGTTCCTCCACTGTCACGATGGCGCCCGTCTCTCTGGCGCATTCTATAATCAGTTTCTCGTCAATGGGTTTGATGGTATGCATATCCACCACTCTTGCCCGGATTCCCTTTGCCTCCAGAAGCTCTGCCGCTGCCAGAGCCTTGTGAAGCACGGTTCCCGTGGTGATAATGGTCACATCCCTGCCGTCCCTGACCGTTATGCCCTTGCCAATCTCAAATTTCATGTCCTCAGAATAATACACGGGAGCTGCCGCGCGGCTGAGCCTTAAATATACAGGGCCCTGATGGTCTGCAATGGCAAATACCGCCTTTTTGGTCTCCACCGCGTCCGCCACTGTAATCACCGTCATATTAGGGATGGCTCTCACAAACGCCAGGTCGGTAATGGCCTGGTGGCTGGCCCCGTCATAGGAGTCGGAAAGCCCGCAGTAGGTGCCGCAGAGCTTCACGTTCAGCTTGTCGTAGGCAATCAGGCTCTGTATGGGGTCTGCCCCTCTGGTGGTCAGGAACACCGCGAATGTATTTACATAAGGAATCAGTCCCTCCCTGGCAAACCCGGCTGACATGGACACCATATCCAGCTCGCTGATTCCCACATTAAAATATCGTTCCGGAAATGCCTTTCCAAAAATACCGCTCTTTGTGGAGGAAGCCACATCCGCCTCCAGGCCCACGATTTTCTTATTCTGTTCTCCCAGCTCCTTAAGCGCTGCGCCGTAAGCGTCACGGATTGCTATGTTTTCTCCCATTATCTGGCACCTCCTAATTCTGCTTTCGCTTGTGCGTATTCATTGTCATTGATGGCCTTGCCGTGCCAGGTGTTCTTTCCTTCCATGAAGGAAACGCCCTTGCCCTTCACGGTATTTGCAAGAATCAGGGAAGGCTGGCCTTTGGTCCTCTTAGCCTGTTCCACCGCCCGGCAGAAATCCTCCACATCATGGCCGTCACATGTTACCACGTTCCATCCAAAGGCCCTCCATTTTGCCCCGATGTCTCCCATGGGCATGATTTCCTCCAGGGTGCCGTCCAGCTGTACTCCGTTGTTGTCCAGAATGCCAATCAGATGGTCTGCCCCGAATTTAGATGCGGACATGGCAGCTTCCCAGATACAGCCTTCCTCAATCTCTCCGTCGCCCATGACCACATAGGTATAGGAATCCAGTCCCTTAATCCTGTCTGCCATGGCCATACCCAGACCGGCGGAAAGTCCCAGCCCCAGAGGACCAGTGGACAACTCCACGCCCGGAGTCTTATGTACACACGGATGGCCCTGAAGCATGCTGTCTATCTGGCGCAGGGTCTTTAACTCTTCTTTGGGGAAAAAGCCTTTCTCCGCCAGCACCAGATACAGCATGGGCGCCGCGTGGCCCTTGGACAGAATCAGGTGATCCCTTCCCTCCATCTCAGGATTCTCGGGATTCACATGCATGATTTCAAAATAAAGGGACGTCAGTATCTCCGTACATGACAGGGAACCGCCGGGGTGGCCTGTCTGGATGCTGTGAAGCAGGTCAATCAGGTCGTTCCGGAATTTGCTGCATTGTCTCTGTAACTCCTCTTTTCTCTCATTCGTCATCTCTATATCTCCTCCAATTTATTCTTGATTTCTTCCATGCACAGCCTGGGGCTGGTAAGGACAGGGCAGCCTGTGATGGAAGCTGTCTCGTCCTCCAGATGGGCCATGGACGCCTGGGCAAGTACGATACAGTCATAGCCCTTCAGTTCCCTGGCCTTTTCCCTGAGAATCATATCGTGCTTCTTCATGTCCATGGCCTTCATGGCATGGAATGCGTCCATGCACACGCAGGTGGATATGTCCGCTTCCCTTCCCGTCTTATCCGCCTCAGCCTTAATCTTTGAGACAGTGGGTCCTACGGTGCTCTCCGCTGTGGCCATAACCATAATGCGCTTTCCGTAGAGGACGCTCCTTCTGGCCATGGCATCGTCAATGGCAATGACGGGAACCCGTATAAATGGCCGGATCAGCTCCACCGCCGGGGTCAGCGTGGAGCAGGTAGTGACAATGATATCCGCTCCTGTCAGCTCCTGGGCCTTCATATCGCAGAGCAGGCGGTTGCGGTTCTGTATGGTGAACTCCCCAACTTCGTTGGGGTTATTTGCCAGAAAATCGTCCCACAGGTTATGTATCTTCACTTCATATCCCAGATAATTTCTCAGACTGTCGTCAAAGCCTGCTGCCACGCTCTTTACTGTATGGATCAACGCAATGCTTTTCATTGTTCCCTCCCGTGTTCTTCCATGTGTGTTCTTCCAATGTTTCCCGCATCAGACCTTCCGTCCGTAAACCCGGTCCGCAATGGGCCTTAAATGCCGGATAGCGCCCGCTGCGGCCTCCTCCATGGAAGGAATCTGGAAGATTTCCGTACAGAAATTGCCGTCATATCCGCATTCCTTAAAGGTGGTAAGAATCTTCTCAAAATCCAGTCCGCAGTGGCCCGGATACCGTCTGTTGTTGTCTGCCAGGTGTACATGGATATTGTAGGGGCTGTACCTGCGGATGGCCTCATAGATGTCCTTCTCCTCCAGATTCAGATGGAAAATATCCATCATCAGCCGGAAATTGGGGCGGTCCACACGGTCCACCATGGCAGCCCCCTCTGCCAGAGTATTGATAAAATTCGTCTGCATAATGGTCACTGTCTCCAGGGCAATTTTCACGTTCTTCGGCGCCCCGTAGTCGGCCAGCTCCCTGAATGCCTCCACTGCCAGATTTTCGGTCTCTTCTCTGGAAAGTTCGCTGCAGTACTGGCCTCTCACACGTCCAATATTGATATTGGCTCCCAGAAATCCTGCAAAATCAATGATTTCCCTGCTCCTGCGGATGGCCTCCCTGCGAATCTCCTCCCTGGGGTTTGTGTAGCTTAACCCCAGCTGCCCGAAGATTTCCCCTGTACATACCAGCACAACAGACAACCCGTTCTTTTCAGCTGTTTCCTTTACTTCATTCCAGTCCAGCTCCCCCGGATTCAGGGTCATCAGTTCCACCCCGTCATATCCCAGCCTTCCCAGGTCCCCGAAGCTCTTCTCCAGGCTTCCCTGGTATGCTGTCACTGAATCAGCAATTGCCACATCCGGTGTTGCTACCTGATAACATAGTTTCATATCCAAACCTCCTTCAGTGCTTTGTCTTATTAACAAGCAAAAACCGTGCCAAGGGTACGGATCCGATTCCCATATGTCCCGTTCCGGTCCTCTCCCGCATTTACTGGTTTTCTAATGCATCAGCCGTGTTTGAGCCGCATTTACTGGATTCCGTTGGCAGTCATGTAGTCCTTTTCATAGGTTGTCACGTATTCCGTTGCGGCGGCAGTATCCATATAGTTGCCAATCAGTTTGTTCTTTTCCAGATAGTCATTCTTCCATGTATCGGTCTCAGCCACCTTGCCCAGCTGACCGCTCCAGTAAGCGGCCGCGGCATCGCTCATGGCCGCAGGGGCTGCCACGCCGCGCCATACAGGGACTTCCACATTTTCATAGTCTCCGATTTCGCTCAGCGTAGGGGCGTCTGCCAGATTACCGGTGTACCGCTCCGTGGACAGTGCCAGCACAGGAATGAGAGAACCGGCCGTCACGTACTCAGAAGCAGCCGCGGGCTTGGAGATAACAAATTCCACATGGCCGCCCAGGGCTGCCGTGATGGCGTCGCCGGTGGAATCATAGGTGATATAGGACATCACGTCCTTGCTGATTCCAATTTCCTCCAGCATGGCATCATAGGTAGCGATATCATCTCCCTTGGACCCGCCGATGACGATCTTTGTACCATTCTTGGCAGCCTCGATTGCCTCCTTGAAATCAGCATACTTTGTCTGCTCTCCCTTGAAAATAAGCTGCTTGTCAACAGCCATAATAGCCAGGATACGGAAATTGGAAGAACGGTTTTTTGTATTCTGGACCATGGGCATTAAATCGCCGCTGTTAAATGTGAGTAGGGTATAGTCAGCCTTGCTTCCCTTGGTGGCAGCCACTTCGTTTCTGCCGATTTCACCGCTTCCGTCCGTTTTATTGGTGACAATGATGGGCTGTCCATTGACAAGGTTTTCCTTTGTCATGATATCGGATATCATTCGTGTATAGATATCGCTGCCGCCGCCCGGACTGGACGTAACGGTCCAGTTAATGGTTTCCTTTGGTGTAAATGTGCTGTCGCTGCTGACTGCCTTGCCCGCACACCCGGTTACTGCTGATACTGCCATAAGAGCTGCCATTGCCATTACAATACTTCTTTTCTTCATTATTAAATACCTCCTCAATCCATGTTCATAAATGTATGAACAAATCTGCATGTTACCTTTATTATTTTATTTTTCCTTTGCCTTTCTAAGGATGGCCTTTATTACAGGCGTGCAGATAAACGCCAGGAAAATCAGCATCAGCACACATGTAATGGGTCTTGTGAAGAAAATGCTCAGGCTTCCCCCCGATATGATAAATGCCTTTCGCATATTGGACTCCAGCAGCTTTGCAAGAACAAAGGATAAAAGCATGGGAGCCGTGGGATAATCATTCTTCACCAGCAGATATCCCAGTATGCCTGACAAAAACATAATCAGCACGCCATACATGGAATAGCTGGAGCTGTAGGACCCTACCACACACACAGTGGTGATAATAGGAATCATGTACTTTACAGGCACGGACAATATCTGAATCAGGAACGGAATAACGCCGATTGCCACTACCAGTGCAAATATATTGGAGAGGAACAGGGATGCAATGAGGCCCCACGTGAATTCCGGTTCATTGGTAAACAGGAGAGGTCCCGGATTGAGTCCCCACATCATCAGACCGCCTAAAAGCACTGCGCCTGTGCCGCTTCCCGGTATGCCCAGGGCCAAAAGCGGAGCAAATGCGCCTGCAGCGGCCGCATTATTTGCGGCCTCGCTGGCCGCAATGCCTTCTATGGCTCCGGTTCCCAGCTCTTCCTCGTTCTTGAACTTCTTCTGGGCCGCATAACCCATAAAAGCGCCGGTGGTTGCCCCTGCTCCCGGAAGCACGCCCACAAAGGTTCCCATGACGCCGGATCGCAGGGCAGGCGGCAGCAGACGTTTGAAATCATGCTTTGTCAGAAGGCTTCCGCGAATGGTGAGCTTCATGTGAGGCTCTGATTTTACCTCATTGCCGCGCTCCATGACCAGTTTAATGACCTGTGAAAAGCCCACTGTACCGATAATGAACGGCGTAAAGGGAATGCCTCCCAGCAGATACATGCTGCCAAAATCATATCTGGGCGAACCCGACAGGGTGTCCATGCCAATGCTTGCCAGCAGGATACCCAGCATGGTAATCACCACGCCTTTGATGGGATTCTCCCCCACCAGCCAGCTGATGGATGTCATGGCGATAAGAAGAAGGGCTGTCATCTCAGAGGGGCCGAACTTAAGGCCGATATCCGCCAGTGCAGGACCTGTAAAGGTCAGGATGATGATACCGATGGTTCCCCCGATAAAGGAGGCCATATTAGCCGTAAACAGCGCCTGCCCGGGACGCTTCTTTTTGGAGGCCATTGGGTAGCCGTCCATAGCCGTGCAGATGGCCGGTGAATCTCCCGGAATATTTAACAGGATCGCGCTGAACGCACCGCCATACATATTGGAGTAATACAGGGCTCCCAGCATGATGATGGCAGTGGTCGGGTTAAACTTGTAAGTCAGCGGGAGCAGCAGGGCCACACCGGCCAGACTTCCGATACCGGGCATCGCCCCCACTACAAGGCCCAGAACCGCTCCCAAAAGGGCGGCTCCCACATTGCTGAAGGTAAACAGCGTGGAGAAGCCATGCATTAACAGTTGAATATTTTCCATTTTGTTTACCCCCTTCTACAAGAATGCTTCAAAAAGCCCCATCGGAAAATGGACTCCCAGCCACAGCCGGAACACGCCGATGGAAATGGCCATACAGACAGCAAGGACAATGAGGGTCTCCTTCCATCCGGTTTTCTCAAACACCTTCAGCCACAGTATCACGAACAAGTAGCAGCTGGGCAGCAAACCTATAATAAAGGAACCTGCTATGATTCCCGCTCCCCCTGCTATCACCGTCATCTCATCCCGCTCATACTTGGCGGCCTTCTCTTCCTTCAGGGACCGGAAGAAGGAAGCCATGCTGGCCAGGAACATGACAATCGCCATGATGGCCGGGAAGAAACCGGGCTGAGGCCCGTCCACATCCTTCCAGAACCCCAGCTGTGTAAAACCAACCACGGCAAATACCACAGCAAATGCCGCCAACACCAAGGGTACAATCTGCTTTGTACCTATTTTTTTCATGTAAACCCCTCCCTTTTATCAGCAGCCTTTCAGATGGGCAGCCATCTTGGCAGCCATCTTGACCGCATTCTCAAATGCCGAAGTCTTGACAACTCCCTTTCCTGCAATATCATAGGCCGTACCATGGGCGCATGTGACGATTGGCGCCGGAAGACCTCCAGCAATGGTGATTCCCTGGTCAAATCCCTTCAGCTTAAGCGCAATCTGGCCCTGGTCGTGATACATGGTCACCACTCCGTCAAATTCCCCGTTAAATGCCTTGATGAACAGAATATCGGACGGGAACGGTCCGTCAGCGTCAATTCCCATTTCCCTGGCCTTTTCAATGGCAGGCGCAATCACATCGATTTCCTCCCTGCCGCATTTTCCGCCCTCGCCGCAGTGGGGATTCAGGGCAGCCAGGGCAAGCCTCGGCTTCTCAATGCCGGAATTCTTAAGAGATACGTTTGCCAGTCTTATGGCTCTCATGATGGTATCCACTGTCAGGCTCTCGCTGACCTTGCTGATCGGAATATGGCTGGTTGTCCTGGTGGTCCACAGATCTCCCAATACATTGATTTCCCCAAATGGATCCGTGTGACCAAAGAGGTGGGCCATATAATGGTGCTCACTCTCAAAAGGACACCCAGCCTGAATCATCGCCTGCTTATTTAACGGAGCAAAGCAGAACCCGTCAATCCTGCCGGCCTGGTAAAGCTCAATGGCCGTTTTCAACATATTCAGGCAGGCGCGCCCGCTTTCTATGCTGATGTTTGCAAACGGAACCTGCTCAGGGTCCACGTCCCTTTGGTCCAGGACAGGCATACCCTTGGTCCAGTCCGCTTCCTCCACCTTATTTACGACCTGCACCGGGATTTCCAGACCGCATATCCTGGCGCCTCTCTCAAATACCCTGACATCTCCTATTACCACCGGACGGCAGTACTCATCGTAAAACCTGGAAGCTGCCAGCTTGACAATAATTTCCGGCCCTACGCCGGCCGCATCTCCTAATAAGATTCCTAAAATTGGTTTACCGCTCATAAAAAAAATCATCCTTCCTTCTATTTTTGGTTTTTATTTCTGCTCTTGACTTATGCCTGTATTAAAAGCAAAAAGCGTGCCAAACTTTTCAGGAAGAAGGTTTTTTATATTTTACTTCCGGGAATCCTTTATTTACGTTATGCATTTTGCATATACCACTATCATTTATCCCCGTATGTATCCGTACTTTTCACGGCATAAATGTTTCATTATCTCTAACACGTTTTATTTTTGTTTCATAATGTATTTTTGTTTCATAATGTTTCTCTGTTCCAAATCATACCTTGTCCCTTGCATTCCTTGTACCTGGCGTTCCTTGTCATCCGCCTACCCCTCAATACCATATTTTTTCATTTTCCTCCACAGAGTACTCTTATCAATTCCCAGATACGCGGCCGTCCTGCCCCTGTGATAACCGCACAGCTCAAGGGCATCCTCCACCGCCTGCCTCTGCGCATCCTCCAGGCGGGGGGCGCGGCAGCCCGCGGCCGATGCCGTCACATGATTTCCGGACGCCTGAAAACATGTGCTGCCAAAACCGCCGTCTGCATGCCGGCTGTCTGCCGTTTCCCCATGCTCCCACTCTCCCGGAAGGGCCTGGAGTACGTCCTCGGCCCCTGCCCTTGTTTTCTCGCAGAGAATGCAGATACGCTCACAGAAATTGCGCATTTCCCTCACATTACCCGGCCAGCCATAGCGCATCAGAAGTTCCCTGCCCTCCTGTGATATTGCTTCCAGTCTGCTTCCTGTGCGCTCGTGTTCAAAACGCACCATCCGGTCCGCCAGATACAGGATGTCCTGTTTCCGTTTTCTGAGGGGCGGAAGATTAAGTTCAAGCACATCCAGACGATACAGCAAATCCTCCCTGAAGCTCCCCCGGGCCACTTCCTTCTTCAAATTCCTGTTGGTAGCGCAGATAACGCGCACATCAATGGGAATCACCGTATCATTGCCCAGCCGGATGATTTCCCTTTCCTGTATGACCCTCAGGAGGCGGCTCTGCAGCTTTGGTGAAATGTCGCCTATCTCATCCAGAAAAATAGTCCCCTTGTGGGCAATCTCGAAAAATCCCATTTTCCCGCCCTTGGACGCTCCGGTAAAGGCCCCTTCCACATAGCCAAAAAGCTCGCTCTCCAACAGGTTCTCCGGCAAGGCCGCGCAGTTAATCGCCACAAAAGGCCCCTTTCTTCTGCGGCTGGAGTTATGAATGCTCTGGGCAAACAATTCCTTTCCCGTCCCTGTCTCCCCATATATCAGTATGTTGGAATCCGAATAGCTGAATTTCACAGCCTGGCTGATAACCGCCTCCATGCAGCTGTCCCTGTAAAGTATGTGGGAAAAATCGTACTTGGCCGTAAAGCCGTCCGAATGCATCCGCTTGCGCAGTTTCCCCTCCTCCGCCTGTATCTGTTCCGTTCCCTGGAAGGTGAGCACGCAGCCGAACTCCTCCGAGTCACCGGCCACCGGCACACAATTGACCAGCACCTGTTTTCCTCCGAACCTGCACACCTCTGACAGGATTTTCTGTTTGTCCCTGATAACACTGTCAAAATCAATATCCGGAAAAAAGTCCTTTATATGCTCTCCTGCCAGCGAAGTCTTCCTGTCCTTCATATATGTATAGCAGCATGTATTGGCAAGGGTTATGATTCCCTTCCTGTTGACGGAAATGATCCCCTGGAAGGAATAGTTCATGATATTTGCTATCTCATCCCTTTTCTGTCTCTCATACCGGGTGAGATGGGCCACTGCTATGGCCTCTGAAATGGCATGGTTTACCGCCTCGATTCCTGAATGGATCATGGCGGCCGGCACCCCCAGGCGCTCTGCAATCTGAACCGTGGAATATCCCCCCACAATGGCCTGGTTTCCGTCCTTCAGGGCCTGGTGCACCGCCATCTCCAGCTTGGTTTCATCGTCCTCCGCATAGCAGCCCAGCCCCAGATTCGGATACAGGTGGCACATCTGCTCCGCCCCATACACCATATTGAAAGCGCCCACCACGGCAATCCTCTCAATATTCCCCTTCTGCATACATTGATTGACCGCCTTCATTACGTCGTATCCCGTGGATTTAAGCTCCGCGCATGGAATGTTCCTGCGCTTCAGGGTATGGGCCGTAAATCCCCTGGCTATGACCACGTCCGCCTCCACCTGTTCCAGTGTGTTATTGTAATAATCCTGAATTACCTCATACCGGATGGCTTCCGACTCAGGCCGTTCCCGGAACACCTGCTCAATGACAGGCAGAATGTCCGGATATGGTGCAAAAAATACAATTTTAATCACACTCACCCACCTCCCATTGTCCATATTATCCCATATATTGTATTTTCGCAATCATTAAATTGCATTTAATTGCTAAATCGCAATTTATGTGCAATTTTATATATTCCAATTTTTTATCTGTTACTCCTTTTTTTATTGTGCAAATAGTACACATTCTCCCATGCGTTTTTAGTCGTTTTAAATAAAATTTTATTCTGTTTTCCCCGCAAATACTTTTTTGGCACAACAATTGCTTTTTTAATCAGTCAACACCATTGCAATGGTATGTAAAAACAACCAGAGGCTGACGCGGCTCATATGGCCAGTGAGCATGGCAGCCCACGTAAAGAATAAGAAAGGATAAGAGATTTATGAGGATATTAGCGACAATGAAGCGTTTTCCGGCAGGAGTGATGGTGATTCCCCTGCTCCTTGGATGTGCAATGAATACCTTTTTCCCCAACGCCCTCACCATCGGCGGTTTTACGTCAGGCCTGTTTAAGAACGGGGTCCCCACCCTGATTGGCCTGTTTCTGTTCTGCAGCGGCGCCACCATTGATGTAAAAATGGCCGGCAGCACTGTGTGGAAAGGCGTTGTCCTCACCGCCCTTAAGTTCTTTATCGGTTTTGGTCTGGGACTTCTGCTCAATGCACTGTTTGGCGAAGCAGGATTCCTGGGTCTGGCGCCTCTGGCTGTCATCGGAGCCGTAACCAATTCCAACGGCGTCATCTATGCCACCCTGGCAGGCGAATTTGGCGATGAGACAGACGTGGGAGCCACCTCCATTCTCGCCCTCAACGACGGTCCCTTTTTTACCATGATTGCATTGGGCGCCTCCGGCATGGGCAACTTCCCAATTACGGATATCATTGCCAGCATCATCCCCATGGTTATCGGGTTCATTATCGGCAATCTGGACCACGAGTGGAGAAAAATTCTGGCCACGGGCATGATTCTTCTTCCCCCCTTTAACGGCTTTGCCCTGGGTGCGGGTATGAACTTCAACAATATTCTCAGAGCGGGTGTTTCCGGAATTCTGCTGGGCCTCCTTACCGTGCTGTCCACCGGCCTTCTCACCTTCTTCCTCTACAGCGCTCTCCGCAAAAAGGCGGATCCCATGGGCGCTGCCATCGGCACCACGGCCGGAGTGGCCACCACCACGCCCACAGCCGTAGCCATGGCCGATCCATCCTTCCAGCCACAGGTGGAAACCGCCACTGCCCAGACAGCTGCCGCCGTGGTAATCACGGCCGTGCTTTGCCCGCTGCTGGTATCCTGGCTGGCCAAGGTATCCCGTAAGTGGAATGAGGCCCACGGCATAGTCACAGACATACCCGCTCCTGAGCAGGAGAGCTGCGAAACCCAGCCAGCGGCAACTGCTGATTTAGACTCGCTCTAATGTAGGTAATAAAACAGATGATATTGACAGACGGAGGAAACAGAAAGACATGAACCGAACCATATTAAATGCAGGAATGATTTTATGCGGGGAACAGCTTACTCCCATGGAGAACGGATCCCTTATCATTGAGGACGGAATCATCCGGGAAATCCTGCCCCGGGAGGCCAGGGATGCATTATCCATAGAAGACGCAGAAGAAATCAGCCTTCCCCATATGACTCTGATGCCGGGCATGATAGAGTGCCACAACCACCTGTGCATTGATGCCACCCTTCCGGAACACCTGGAGCTGCTGGCCTGGAGCAACGAATGCCAGCTGACCCTGCTGGCATTAAAGGGACTTAAGGAAGACCTGATGAGCGGTGTAACCACAGCCCGGTGCATGGGGGATAAGTACTACATAGACGTGACCCTGAAGAAGCTGATTGAGGACGGAAAGGCTGAAGGCCCCCGTCTCCTGGCAGCGGGCATCGGCATGAAGGGAAGCCACGGAGCGGGCCACATCGGAATGCCCCACTGCGGAACCGAAGAAATCCGCCGCACCTGCCGCGAGAACTTGAAAAAAGGCGCGGACCTGCTGAAGCTTTTCATAACCCCCGGTGTTCCGGATCCCTTCAGCACCTTTGTGCCGAGCTTTCTCAGCCTGGAGGAAATCTCCGTTGCAGTCAGTGAAGGCGCGCGCCTGGGCATCCCCACCGCCGCCCACTGTATCGGCGGCCAGGGCCTGAAAGACTGCATTGACGGCGGAGTGGATGTGATTGAGCACATGTACATGGCTACGGAACAGGATGTGGATCGTCTGGCTTCATCACGCTGTGTGGTGGACCTGACCTCCGGTATTTTCTTAGACCCCAGCCGGGAGGAATTTCTCTCACCCGCCAATGCCCTGAAGGTAAGGCAGAACCGCAGCCGGGTCCGCGAAAATGTGGCCCGCATCATCAAGGCCCGCCTCCCCTTTGTCCTGGGAACAGACGCTTATCACGGCCTTCTGTACCGGGAGGTAGGATATGCAGTGGAACTGGGAGCCGCCCCTGTAACCGCCATCCAGGGCGTCACCTCCCACGCGGCCAAAGTCTGCCGCCTGGAAGACAGAATCGGAAAGCTGGAAAACGGCCTGGAAGCAGATATCATTGCCGTAAAGGGGAATCCCCTGGAGGATGTATCCCGCCTTTCACAGGTAGGACTGGTGATGAAAGGCGGCGTGATTTACAGGCAGCCTTAGGAGCGCCCGGATATGCAGAAAGTATAGTTTCAAAAGCGCAGTTTCAAGTGACATTGACCGTCACCAAAACTGCGCTTTCTTTCATAACACACTTCATTGCAAGACAGGATACAAAAGGGCCGCCGTCCGGATATACGGCTCAGGCAGTCCCCTTATAGCGCTTCAGATACTCCCCGGCCGTGTCCCGGCTCAAAGAGAACATCCGCACCAGTTTATCCAATATCTGCCCTTCTGTTTTCCCTTCCTCCAGATTATCCAGGACAAAGGCCCTTATACCTTCCTCAAGTCCGGCTTCCCTTCCCTCTTCCCTTCCTTCTGCCTTAGCATCCTGAAGCTGATACATCCGTTCTTCCCATTCCTGCATATATCTCACTCCAATCTCTTCACTGACTTTGACCCGGCTGACCCGCCTGTGCAGTTCCTTAATCCGCAGACTGCTGCTTTTGGCCGCCTCTGTTTCAGAGGTCCGCTCTATGTAATGAAGCAGCTCTATCAGCTCTCCGCTTATTCCCTCCGGCACAGTTCCATGGGTATTGAGAAATATCCTGACCGCCCCGTCTTCCAGAAAAAGGCCGCTTTCCTCCTGACACTCCATCCGAAATGTGTATCTGTACCTTCCATATCCCCACAAGTCAAAGGGCATGATGGTAATGAGGCAGGAGGGCTGCATGCGGTTAAAATCAATTTCACCGGGCGCCAGCAGTGAACTGTCAATCAACGCCTGATAAAACCGGCTTCTCTTAATCAGGTTCCCGGTATTCTTTTTCTGTACTTCCGCATTGTAAACACGGCTTTCCTCGTCCACGGAATACACGTCCAGCCGGATAGAACGCAGCCAGGGCACTGTCCGCATTTCCCTCTCTGCCTGAGGCTGCTCCGCCAGATGAATCTCCTCACCAAGTATGATGGAAAGGACCAGCTCCATGGTCCCGCGATCCTCCATAACACATGCAAATAAAAAACGGTCCAGCAGGGTCAGCTCTGCCAGCGGTTTCATGACAGGCCTGCCGGGGTCATTCATTTTCTTCATCTTATTCTCCTTTTATTATACAAAAGCTTTGCCTCCGTTGCAAGAATATACACGAATCACAATCCTGAATCACATATCCACAGAACCACCGCCTGACATTTTAAAATTATTCAGCCATACAACACAGGGATACAGGAGAAAAACTCCCTTAAGATTATCTCGGACAGAACATCCTTAAGATTTATATATGTAAAATAGCACTTACCGTCAGTCAAGTCAATAGCATGAGCACAAATAACATGAACTCAATAAAAAACAGTAATAAAAAACGCTGCCTGAAAATGAATCCATATGATAATGAATCCATCTCAGGCAGCAGCCTTAAGCCACACCTGCCTCAGCCTATTTCCGCCCCAGGCTCATTCCAGCCTTCAGCATCCTGAATGTACGGTCCGCGGCACTGATGTACAGCTCTTCCGCCCGCTCCAGGGCCTCCTCGATATCCATGGCGCCGTTTATCGTGGTCATAATACTGTCAATGCCGTAATCAAAAATCGTCTCAGCCTTGTCGCCCATACCTCCCACGATGGCTGCCACCGGTATGCCTCTCTCCCTGCAGCGCTTTCCGATTCCGCTTGGCACCTTTCCAAAGGCAGACTGCCAGTCCATTCTACCCTCTCCGGTAATCACCAGGTCCACCCCCTCTAAGAGGCTGTCAAAATGAACCAAATCCAGTACCGTGTCAATACCGGACTTGAGATTGGCCTTCAGGAACACGCAGAATGCCGCCCCTAATCCACCGGCAGCGCCCGCTCCGGGAATCTTATCCACATCCACGCCCAGCTTTTCCTTCAGCAGAGCCGCATACCGAACCATTCCGCCCTCTAACACGTCCAGGATTTCCGGTGTACCGCCCTTCTGCTTTCCAAATGTATAGGTGGCTCCGTCCGGTCCCGTAAGAGGATTGGTCACATCGCACATCACGGTGAATCCGGCCTGGGCCACCGCCGGGTGCATCCGGCTCGCATCAATATCAGCCACTCTTGTCAAATCCCGGCCTCTGCCCTCCAGCTCATTTCCCTGATCATCCAGGAACCTTACTCCCAGAGCACGCATGGCCCCCATACCGCCGTCATTGGTTGCGCTGCCTCCAATGGCAATGGAAATCTTCCGGTATCCCCGATCCAGAGCATCTCTAATCAATTCCCCTGTGCCGTAGGTGGTGGTGTTCAGGGGATTGCGCCTGTCCGCCGGCACCATGGGAAGCCCGGAAGCAGCTGCCATCTCGATGATAGCGGAGTCCCCTTCAAATTCCCCGTAAAAGGACTGCGCCTCCTCCATCAAAGGGCCATGGACCGTCAGTCTGCGGTATGTACCGTTCAGCGCTGAAATCACCGCGTCAATGGTTCCCTCCCCGCCGTCAGCCACAGGCACGCCAGCTGTCTCACAGCCCGGAAATGTCCGCCCTGCCGCTGCCTCCAAAAGCTGTGTAATGCGCTCTGACGACAAGGTCCCCTTAAACGAATCTGATGCAAATAAAAACTTCATGGTTCCGCCTCCCAATTGTGATTGATTTTCTTACGTCTATTGTACTGTTTCCAGGCTGCCGCGTCAATGTTCCAAAAAACATATATTCTGTATATTATTTATTCTTAAGCACAACAAACCTTCTGGCAGGCCATACCCCATTCTGTTTCCCGTCCCGCCGCTAATCCTGCATCATTTCCTTCACATCCCTGAAAAATACCATCGCCATGTAAAACACCGCTGACTGGCTCCGTACGCGCACGTCATATCCCGTCAGTTCCTCCAGCTTCCTGAGCTTATAGGTCAATGTATTCTTATGGATGTGCATGGCATCCGACGCAGCCTTTAAGGAACCCTCGGCTCCGAAATAAGCCTCCAGAAGCCCCATCCACTGACACAGCTCCTCATAACCGCAGTTCTTAAATACCTTGCGAAGGTACTCTGCCTTCACACTATCAGCCACATCCTCCGTAAACAGCTCCAGGGTAACGCTGTCATATGTCATGACGTCCCGTTTGGACATATCGGCTGAGCGCCATGCCTTGTTGGCCTGGCCATATGCCACATGGATGTCCCTGGCCCTGCCGTCGATCCCCATAACCAGACCTATGCCGAATTTCTTCTGCACACAGGAGCGTATGCGCCCGGCCAGCTGGGTCATATGACGGTCGGAAGCACCCTGAACCAGGAAAATCTGCCGGCCGGCATTGCGGAACACCAGACATCCCGCCCCTGCCAGGGAAACAGCTTCCCCCTCTGCCTGCTCCAGCAGCTTCTGGCCCGACGCGGTGGATGCGTATTCCTGGAAGTTTTTGACGCCTGCCACCATGACCCTTCTGGGAACAGAAATGTCGATTCCCAGCGCAAAGCCTCTCTCCTCCAGTACCCTGGGCTGAAGGAGTCCGCTTCCAAGGACCCAGTCCTCCAGAAAACGGTTCAGCACCCGCTGCCCCATACGGCGTTCATCCTGCCAAACATTTTCCCGAATCAGGATTTCCACCATCTTCTTCACAATCTGGCCATAGCCGGCCACTTCCTCATACCGGCCCGTGATGCCGATAACGCCGGCAATGCTTCCGGCCTGGTACACAGGCAGGTTCAGCCCCGGACGGGAGGTGAACGTGGCCTCCTCGTCCCTCACATACAGCTCATCCAGATGCTCCCTGATGATTTTCCTGGCCCCCTCATGAAGCGTGCCGATTCGCTCCGGATCCGTACTGGCTATGACATAACCTTCCGGGTCCATCATATTAATATTCTGGCCCACAATGGCCCCCACTTCCTCCACAATGGCCTGGGCTCCCTGCTGTGAAAGCCTCAGCGCCTTCCCTGTCTGTTCCATCCATTCCACCTGCCTTTATACCATCCTGCCTGTTTTGCGGCCGTCTGCATGCCAAAAGGGGGCTGTGGCGCCCGGGACACCCCCATGGCCGCAGCTCCCCATATTCATTCCTGTTCCCTCATGTTTCTTTTATCACTTTTCCCCGGTTCTACTGATAAATGGGGTATTTGTCACAGAGCTTTGTCACTTCTCTCCTGATATAATCCGCTTTATTCTCAAAATCCGTGGCAGCCAGCCAAATGCACTCGGCAATCTTCGGCATGTCCTCTTCCTTAAGGCCCCTGGTGGTAATGGCCGGTGTACCGATGCGCACGCCTGAAGTGACAAATGGGCTTCTGGGGTCATTGGGAACCGTATTCTTGTTCAGGGTGATGTACACCTCATCGCAGCGATTCTGCAGCTCCTTGCCCGACACTTCCATGCCGCGCAGATCAACCAGCATCAGGTGGTTGTCCGTGCCGTCCGTAAGGAGCTTGAATCCCTGTTTTTTAAGAGCCTGGGCAAGAGCCTTTGCATTGGCTGTCACCTGGCGCTGGTATGACTTGAATTCAGGCTTTAATGCCTCTCCAAAGCACACTGCTTTTCCCGCTATCACATGCTCCAGCGGGCCGCCTTGGATTCCCGGGAAAATGGCCTTGTTGAAATTATATTTCTCAGCCGCCTCCTTGTTTGCCAGAATCATGCCGCCCCTTGGCCCCCTCAATGTCTTGTGGGTGGTGGTGGTCACCACATCCGCATAAGGAATGGGGCTGGGATGTTCGCCCGCAGCCACCAGACCCGCGATATGGGCCATATCAACCATGAGATAAGCGCCAACTTCGTCAGCGATTTCACGAAACCGCTTGAAATCAATGGTCCTGGCATAGGCGCTGGCGCCTGCTATGATAAGCTTTGGCCTGGCTTCCTTTGCAATCCGCTCCAGCTCATCGTAGTCGATGAACCCCTGGTCATTGACTCCATAAGGTACGATATGAAAGTAAAGGCCGGAAAAATTCACAGGACTTCCGTGGGTGAGATGACCGCCGTGGTCCAGGTTCATGCCCATGACCGTGTCCCCTGCTTTCAGCATGGCAATGAACACCGCCATATTGGCCTGAGCGCCTGAATGTGGCTGTACGTTGGCGTAATCACATCCGAACAGCTTCTTAGCACGCTCAATGGCAAGGGTTTCCACCACGTCCACGCACTGGCATCCGCCGTAATAACGTTTTCCCGAATATCCTTCCGCATACTTATTGGTGAGAACCGTCCCCATAGCCATCATGACAGGCTCTGACACGATATTCTCTGATGCGATGAGTTCCAGGTTGCGTCTCTGGCGCGCGCATTCAGCCTGAATGGCCTCGCCCACTTCCTTGTCATATCCGGTAATAAAATCCATTACTTCATTAACCATTATCTTACCTCTTCCTTTCGCAATGACAGCCTTTTTCTGCTGATTATAACCTATGTAACAGCAAATTGCAAGACATATGGCAGAGCCCCTTTCTCTTTATCTGTTAATTTTTTATCGCTGTTTTTCTTAATAATTTCATAATAATTATAGCACTTTCTTTAAACTTTAGACACAATTCGGACACAATTATAGGCTATTATCAAACTCGTTCCATAAAAATTTGTGTTTAGAAAGTCTCACCGGGAGGCTTTCAGAGGAGGAAAACTATTATGAAGAAGACAATCGCAAAATCCATGACCGCTATTATGGCGGCAGCTATGATCGCAGGAAGCCTGACCGCTTGCGGCGGCAGCGACAACAAGGCTGAGACCACTGTTGCTGTAGAGACCACAGTAGAGACTACTGAGGCTGTTGAGGAAACCACTGCTGAGGCTGCTGACGCTGAGGAGTCTACCGAGGCTGCTGACGCTGAAGAGTCCAGCGAGGCTGATGCGACTGAGGCTTCCAAGGAAGAGGCTGCCGGCGAGGCTAATGCTGAGGCTGCAGAGGAAACAACTGAGGCTGCTCAGAACTAATCTTCTTTCACGCCAAAAAGGGTGCTGTCCGCTGCGGCAGCATCCCTTTTTTATTCCTGATGTATGAAACTTCCTAATGGAACTTCCAATTCTTCACTACAATCTGCAGATTCCTGTTTCCGTTATACTCATTTACTCCCGGATAGTAGATAATATCCATGACACGGCGGTCACCCATTTCCTCCATGAACAAATCTCCCTCCGTAAAAATCACGCCGTCCATGGCTGTTCCCCGCTCATTTACAAGGCTTACCCGCACCACATTCCTGTTACGCCCCATGACCCTGGCACTGCGTATAAACAGTCCCTTCTGGGCAAACTGGGGTTTCTCATTTCCCTGTCCATACGGTTCCAGCAGCTCCAATTCCTCTATGAACGGTTCAGTTATGTATTCAAAAGGCATAGCCACATCAATCCACACCTTGGGTATGAAATCCTCTTCCGTCAGCCGCTCCCGCGCGTTTTCGTTGAGACGGCGCCGGAATTCGTCCACATCCTTTTCCTCCAGTGAAAACCCGGCCGCCATGGGATGGCCCCCGAACTTAAGCAGCAGGTCCTGTACCTCCACCAGGGACTGGAACATATGATATGCCTCTATGGAACGTCCCGACCCCTTGACGCAGCCCTCGGCCCGCGTAAGCACATAGGAGGGCTTGTTGTACCGTTCCCTGAGACGCCCTGCCACAATGCCGGCCAGTGATTCGTGGCAGTCCGGCAGGAATACCACCAGCACCTTATCCTCCCGGTACAGCTCATCCACCATGGCTGCCGCCTGTTCAATCCCCTCCTGGGTCATGTCCTTGCGCTGGTCGTTGAGGGCCTTTAATTCCTCTGCCATCCGGTCCGCCGCCGGCTCATCCTCACACAGAAGGAGCCCAAGGGCTATCTTGGCCGTCTGAAGCCGTCCGCTGGCATTCAGGCACGGTCCGATGACAAAGCCGATGTGATAGGCCGTGATGTTCCCTGCCTGGAGATTATTTTTCTCAATCAGTTTCCGAAGTCCCAGATTGGACGTATGTTCCAGCCTGGAGAGCCCCTCCTTTACAATGATGCGGTTCTCTCCCTGAAGCTTCATCACATCCCCCACCGTTGCAATGGCCGCGATTTCCAGCAGACCGAGCCATTCCTCACCGGGTATTTTATGGACCTCATAAAGCACCTGCACCAGCTTATAGGCTACCATGCCGCCGCATATATCGGGAAAGGGATAAAGGCTGTCCCTGCGCTTGGGATTGACCACGGCATCCGCGGGCGGCAGCATCTCCCTGCCCTCCGGCGTCTCACTGTCCTCAGTCAGTATATCGTGATGATCCGTCACGATCACGGTCATCCCCAGCTCCTTGGCCCTGGCTATCTGGCTGATGGCGGCAATACCGTTATCACAGGTAAGGATGGTGTCGATTCCGTCCTCTGCCGCTGCTTCTATAATCAATTCATTGATGCCGTATCCGTCCTTAATGCGGTCCGGAATCTCATAATCCACCTCAGCCCCAATCCGCTTTAATGCGCGGTAGAGAAGGTATGTGGAGCATACACCGTCTATATCGTAGTCTCCCACAATCCGTATACGCCTGCCTTCAGCCGCCTTCTGTCCAAGTATCTCCACTGCCCGGTCCATGTCCGGCAGCAGGTGCGGATCGTGAAGCTGCTCCACGGAGCCGTGAAGATACCGTCCTATATCTTCCACATCCTCCAGACCGCGGTTGCGTATGATTCTGGCCGTTACCGGGCTGATATGGTATTTTTCTGCAATTTTATTAAAGTCTGCCTTCTTGGCATACAGCATCCATCTTGCTTCTGTCATTGTCTCGTCCTGTCCTTGTCTATTCTTCCTGGTCCCCCATGACCGAGGAGTAAATGATACCGGCCGCCATTCCCGCAAATGCCGGCACAATCCACCCCAATCCAGCCCCGTATCCGGGCAGGAACGTAGTTGCCTGGGTGAGGAATGGAATCACGAATTTGCTCTGTTCCAGGGCGTATACCACGCTGACTGCGCCTGTAAACAGAATGGCCGCCGGATACATGGCCGGCCACCTTCTTGTAAGCGGCCCTAAAAATGCCAGCACAATCAGCACAATGGCGATTGGGTAAATGGCGTTCAGAACCGGCACTGACACGGCCAGTATCTTATTAAGGCCCGCACTGGATATAATCAGGCTAATCAGGGCAAATAAAAACACCCATACTCTGTAGCCGATTACAGGTATGATAGAATTAAAATACTGGCTGCAGCAGCTGAGAAGCCCCACGCATGTATTAAAACAGGCAATGAGGAAAATAAGCCCCAGTATCATCATACCTGCATTTCCAAAGAGGTTTCCCGCAACGAAAGTAAGTATCCTTGCCCCATTATCCATGCTGCCGGCCGCGGCTCCCGCCGGTGCACCGATGTGGGCCAGGGCCGCATAAATAAGGGCCAGCAGAATACCTGCTATGATTCCCGCCCTAATGGTTTCCCTGACAATCGCACCCTCCTGATCCACCCCCTTGGCCTGTATATTGATGGCAATAATAATTCCAAAATTCAGGGCCGCAATGGTATCCATGGTCTGGTATCCCTCCAGGAAACCAGTCACAGCGGGGCCAGACTTATAGACAGCTCCGGGAGCGCCGTAATGACCCATGGGCCACACCAGGCATCCTATAAAAATAACGCTGATAAGCACCAGCAATGTGGGACACAATATTTTCCCCAGCCTGTCCGTCAGCTTATCCGGCCTGAATGCCACTGCCATGGCAGCCGCAAAGAACACCACGGAATATCCGAACTGTGCCATGGTCTGGACCGTAAAGCCGGTCCCGCTTACCGTACTGTTCAGAGAAACGCCCATCTGCTCAAGAACCGGGAACACCGTCATCTCGAAGGAAGTACTGGAGGTCCTGGGTATGGCCAGGCACGGTCCTATGGAGAGATAGATAAGAAGGGTAAACAGGAATGCAAAGCCGGGGTGCACCCTGCCCGCCAGCTTGCCAATGCCGCCCGAAAGGGCAACCGCAGCCACTCCCAGGACAGGAAGTCCCACCGCGCTGAGCAGAAAACCCGACATGGCCTTCCAGGTCAGCACCCCTGCCCGGGCGCCAAGAAAAGGCGGGAAAATCAAATTCCCCGCACCAAAAAACATAGAAAATAATGTAAAACCCACAAGCAGAAGATTCTGCTTCGACAATTTCTGCCTCATATTTTTATCCCCGCTTAATCAAAATAAGAGATAAGAATCAAACTTCCCCGCTCTTTCTTACCTCTGCTCGTAACATAATACCACAAAATGCGGCATCTTTCAAGAAGGTTGCATATTTGTGGCAGTTGGCAGTGATGTTAGCGTTTTAAAATATTTTCAAAAAACCCATTGACATTTCTCCCCAGACAGGCTATAATAGCTCTTGCGCTGTTAGAGATAGAAATCAAACAGCAGCATGCGTCAGTAGCTCAGCTGGATAGAGCATACGGCTACGGACCGTAGTGTCGGGAGTTCGAATCTTCTCTGGCGCATGAAGAAAACCTCGCAGGCGTAAGCCTTGCGGGGTTTTTTGTTTTGAGTGAACGTGCGCCCGCCGGGCGCACCCAAAGGAGGACAACCATTACTGGTTGTCCTCCATCACCTCTCTCACCTTCTCCAGCATCACCGGCGTCAGCTTAAGAATCCGCTGTTTTTTAGACACCTTCCCCACGGCTTCCTCAAAGCTCATACCATTACCAGCCGTCATGGCATCCTTCACCAGAATATAGTAAAGCATAACTGCCTTTTTATCTTCCTTGGGAAGCTTTTCCCTAAGCTGCTGCTCCACAGCCGCCTTCTGGGCCGTGCCTCCCGGAAAAATGCGGTGCAGATATTCCCTCTCCTCCTGCTCCCGCTCCTCCTTGCTCTTAATCTCAAATCCGAATATATTCATATTCCCCTCCTGCGCACTCGCACCAATCACTAAATATAGTACAAGTATAAAATCCATAGGGAAGTACGTCAAGAAGTTTCTCAGTGTTACCCGCTGCTTGTTACCCGCCGCTTGTTATCCATCCCGTCCCGCTTCCATATTTTCAAATACGGCCCGGTCCACGCCGCCGTCCTGGAATGCCACCACAGTGGTACACACTGCATCCCCGGTAATGTTGACAGCCGTCCTGCTCATATCCAATATGCGGTCAATTCCCATAATCAGGGCTATGGCCTCCACTGGCAGGCCCACTGATGCAAATACCATGGATAGGGTAATCAGTCCCACCCCCGGCACACCGGCCGTTCCCACGGAAGCCAGGGTGGCCGTCAGTATCACGGTCAGATAATCCGCCACGGACAGGTGGATTCCAAATGCCTGGGATGCGAACACCACAGCCACCCCCTGCATGATAGCTGTGCCGTCCATGTTGATCGTGGCCCCCAGGGGTATGGTAAAGGAAGAAATACGCCGCGGCACCCCCATCTTCCTGTGCAGGGTATCGATGGACATGGGAATGGTTGCATTGGAAGTCGCGGTGGAAAACGCAAAGCCCATTACAGGCAGGAATTTCTTGAGGAATTTGACAGGACTCAGCCCTGTAAACCCCTTAAGGATCGCCATGTAGACCACCAGCCCCTGTATGGCCAGTGCAATCATAACCCCTGCCATATACTTAAACAGGGGCAGAAACGCGTCAAAACCAATGCCGGAAAACGTTCTGGCAGTCAGACAGAACACGCCGTAGGGAGCCAGCTTCATGACCATGACTGTCATCTGCATCATCACATCATTAAACTGGCTGAATAAATTCCCCACCGTCTGAACCGCTTCCCCCAGACCGGCCAGAATCATTCCCACAATCAGCGCAAAGAGGATGATGGACAGCATATCCCCGTCTGCCAGCGCCCTCACCGGATTGACCGGAATGATAGCCAAAAGCGTGTCCGCCAGCCCTTCCTTCTCCCCGATAGTGACCTGGGCTGTTTCCAGGGCAGAAAGATCTAACCCGGCTCCCGGGTTAATCATTTGGGCAGTCAATATGGCCGCGGTGATGGCCAGAGCAGTGGTTGCCAGATAAAATCCCAGTGTCTTTACTCCTATTTTTCCCAGTTTCTTCGTATCCCCCATGGACATGCTGCCGCACACCAGGGAGCAGAATACCAATGGCACCACCAGCATCTGCATCAGACGCAGGAATCCATTTCCTATCAGATAGAATATTCCGTCTATGAGCAGTACGTCCCGGACCTTCCCCTCCGGAACAGCGTAATGAAGAAGGATGCCCGCAGCCGCCCCCAGCGCAAGTCCAATGAAGATAGCGGTGGTAAGTCCCGGACTTTTCCTATTTTCCATAGCCGATACCATCCTTTCCCTCAGCCCGTCTCCGGCTTCCGGTTCGCCAGTCCTTCATATACGCCTCCAGCATCTCCTTCCAATGGGGCAGGAGACGCATGTCGGATATGCGCAGCATCATATTGTCCAGCACGCTGTAGGAAGGCCTCATGGAGCTTAAGGTGTCCTCAGAGGCATACACAGGTTCCACCGGGACCTGATAACCCGCCAGCCGGACAGCCTCCTTTGCCAGCTCATACCGGCTGCAGCAGCCCTGGCCCGTCACATGGTACAATCCGTCCTCGCCGTTCTCCATCAGCTCTATGACCTTGGCGGCCAGTCCGTCAGCCCCTGTGGGTGATGCCATCTGGTCCGAGGCAGCCCTGATGGTCTTACCCTGGCCGGCCATCTCCAGAATACGCCCCAGGTATGGGCTTCCATCCCCGAATATCCAGGAACTCCGCACAATGATATGGCGGTTGCAGAACTCCCTAACAAAATTTTCCCCTGCCATCTTGGACTTGCCGTACACGGTCCGAGGTGAGACCGGGTCAAATTCCGTATAAGGCGTCTGGCTTTCCCCGTCAAACACATCGTCTGTGGACATCTGGACCAGCCTGGACTTCCCCATTCTGGCGGCAACACTCAGATTCCTGGCCCCCAGAGCATTTACCCGGTACGCTTCCTCCGGCCGGACCTCACAGGCAGCCACATCGGTCAGGCCGGCGCAGTTCACAATATAATGTGGCCTGTTGATATGGGCGTATTCCATCACAGCCTCTGAATCCGTGATATCCACCGAATCCACATCCGTCAAAAGCAGCTCCACCGGCCTGGACGCCAGAATATCTGTCATTTTTCTTCCAACCCGTCCCCCGGCCCCGCATATCCATATTTTCAGCATCCTGCTCCATCCTTCCATATATAACTGAATTGCTATACTTTTTCCATAAATACATCAGGTAGTATCTGCAATTGCACGTTCTTCATACACCCGACGGAGCAGAAGGCAGGAATTCAGCGCTGCAAAAAGGCCCGGGCGGAAAACGCCCGGACCTCTTGGCAGCTCAAATCAAAGACCGATATTAAAGGCCGGTATGTTCTCAGGCAGGCTGCCGAAACGGGCAGCTTCCATTTCTATCCAGCATACAGATAAATTGTGAGCATTCTGTGATGGTTTTCTATAGAAATTATAAACTCCCTGCTTTTCGCTCCATGGCCCTGCCGCACAGATCAGAGAACAGATGATTCATGGCGGGGGCTGACTCAAGAAGGCTTTCGGGATGCCACTGTACGCCTACCATCAGACCATCCTGGTCCTCGATGGCCTCAATAACCCCGTCATTTGCATATGCCGAGGCCCTGAGCCCCTTCCCCAGCTCCTTCACCGACTGATGGTGCATGGAATTGGTCATGCAGACGCCGCTGCCCAGAAGTCTTGACAGCCTGGTCCCCTCTTCCACCCGTATCTGGTGGGTAAGGTAATCCCGCCTGCCCAGCTGCAGATGCCTGATGCAGTCAGGCCCCTTAAGGGAAAGGTCCTGATACAGGGAACCTCCCATGAGTACGTTAAGCAGTTGGCTTCCCTTACAGATGCCCAGCATGGGCTTTCCATGCTCCAGGGCATAACGGCCCGCCCTCATCAGGGCTTCGTCAATATCCGGCTTAAATACCTGGATGGCCGGATGAGGGTCCTCCCCATAGTAGGAAGGCGTCATGTCCTCCCCTCCCGGGAACAGGATTCCGTCACAGATACCCATAATTTCCTCTGTCCGCTCCATAACGGCAGACGCCGGTAAAATCACAGGGATTCCCCCGTTCTTCATGACCGCATCCACATAGCAGCTGTTCTGATAAGCCCTTTCCATGCTGTCAAACAAACCTGGCTGGGTCATGTATGTATTTCCCATGATACCGATAATCGGACGCTCCATCTTCTCCGCCTCCCTACAGTATATCCTGGCGCAGGATGTGGCGGATGCGTTCCGGGTCCAGCCCCCTGATGACCTGGGCCGCCAGCTCCGTAGCCGCCTCCAGGTCATCCTTTGCGCAGAAATTATAATGGGAATGTACATATCTGGAAGGTACGCCCAGCACAAGGACAGGAACCGCCTTTCCTATGAGGCTGATTCTGCCCGCATTGGTGCTGCCTCCCCGCCTTACGGCCTCCTGGTACCGGATACCGAATTTGCCGGCCAGCTCCATGGCATATTCCATGAACACCGGATTGGATATATAGCTCTTGTCCATGCGGCGGATCTGAACGCCGTTTTTCATCCTTCCCTGGGCCTGGGCAGCGGAAAAAAAGAAGTCATCCGACGGGGAACCCTCGAACAGGATGGCCAGGTCCGGCTTCACCACCTGGGTGGTGACGGTGGCGCCTCTCATGCCCACTTCCTCCTGGGCCGCAAACGCGCCCACCACATCCACTGCCAGCTCATTCCTGCCGTCATATATCTTATTCATGGTATCCACGATGCAGGCGCAGCCGGCCCTGTTGTCAAATGCCTTGCCGAAGCAGATCCCATGTTCCTCATCATAGGAAAAGGACACCTCCGGGACCATGGGATCTCCGATGGATACGCCAAAGTCGTCCTCCACCTCCCTGCGGCTTGTGGCGCCGATGTCCACATACAGGTTTTCAATGCACAGTTCCAGGGAAGCCCTCTCCTTATCGTTCATGAAATGCACGGGCTTTGACATAATGATACCCCTTATTTTCCTGCCGGCCCTTGTCTTTATGATGACCGTGTGGGCCGGAAGGCTGGTCAGGTGAAAGCCTCCCAGCATGAGGATTCCCAGGCAGCCGTTATCATGGATGCACTGCACCATAAAACCGCACTCGTCCAGGTGGGCGTCCAGCTGCACCACCGGTTTATCCCCGGCGACGCCCGGCATGCGCACATACAGGTTGTTCATGGCGTCATTTTCCACCTGGTACTTACCGCAGTAACCCGCCACGGTGCGCACCACCTCTTCCTCAAACCCACTGGGGCCAAATGCATCTGATATCTTTCCAAACATATCTATATCCATTGCTGTTTTCTCCTTATTCAAACGCGCTTTAATACACCACAAAGCAATGGGCCGTCACCACATCCATCCATCTGGATGTCTCCAGCCTGTTGGTAAATGTGTCCACTGCCCTCATTCCCGGGTAAAAGGACATCTGGTATGCCTTCTTCCAGTCTTTATAGGTCACTTCATATGTAAATGTCTCCGGAAGCGCTGCCCTGCACCGGGAAAGATTCCCGGCCAGCGCCTTCTTCACTCCCTGGCGGATGGATTCCTCCACCTGCCCCGGCGCCTTACAGTAAGTGGATGCACCCAGACCGGTCTTTGTCACGGCCGTGGTGATAGCCGGCACCATTTCCCTGGCCATGTCGCAGATGGTCCTGTCCCCGGACAGAAACAGCACCGGAACCCCGTGGGAAGCTGCGGTGTAGCTGTTCAGCATGAACTCGCTCATGCAGCTGCCGTTTAAGCGGATGTACAGGCTGTTTCCCGTGGAAGTGTGGCTGATGGCAAAGCCCGGATTTCCTGCCGGGGCATGGTATCCTATGTACATGACCCCGTCAAAGGAATCGTCCAGGCCGGACATCATGTTATAGGGGTGACCGCTCTTGCCCCGAATCAGGGTCACGTAATCCGGCATGCAGAGAGGATCAATGTTAGCCGCATCCCCGTGGCCGTCCTTTACCACTATCTCGTCAGCTCCCGCTTCATGGGCAGCCTCACAGGCAGCCACCACTTCCCTGGTCATCTGCCCCGCAAATTCCCTGTACGCTGCTTCATTCTTATGGGTCTCATATGCCAGGGCCACTCCCGCGCACCCTTCTATATCCGCACTGATAAAAAGTTTCATCCCTTGTTCTCCTTGATTTTGTCATCATAGAGATGGCAGTATACATAATGGTCGTCCGATACCTGGTAGCGCTCCGGCGCCTTTTCCTTACAGATGTCCATACACTTGGGACACCTGGTGTGGAACTTGCAGCCGCTTGGCGGATTTAAGGCCGACGGGATGCTTCCTTCCAGGATGATGCGCTCCTTCTTTGCCGTTGGGTCCGGGACCGGTACGGCTGACAGCAGGGCCTGGGTGTAAGGATGAAGCGGATTGCTGTACAGCTTGCGCTTGTCCCCCACCTCCACAAAATTCCCCAGATACATGACGCCCACCCGGTCGCTGATGTGCTCCACCACGCTCAGGTCATGGGCCACGAATATATAGGTCAGGTTAAGCTCCTTCTGGAGCCGGTGCAGCAGGTTTAACACCTGGGCCTGGATGGACACGTCCAGGGCCGATACAGGCTCGTCCGCTATAATCAGCTCCGGCTCAACTGCCAGAGCCCTGGCGATTCCGATACGCTGGCGCTGGCCGCCTGAAAATTCATGGGGATACCGGTTGGCGTGGTAATCATCCAGTCCAACCTTTCTCAGAAGCCCCATTACACGGTCTTCCATTTCCTTCTTGCTCTTTGTCAGACTGTGTATGATTAACGGCTCAGCGATGATGTCAAATACAGACATCCTGGGATTCAGGGACGCGTACGGGTCCTGGAATACCATCTGAACCTTTTTGCGCACAGAGCGCATCTGCTTTCTGCCATAGGAGGAGATATCCTCACCGGACAGGACGATTTTACCTGCCGTGGGGGTCTCCAGCTTGCAGATTCCCCTTCCCAATGTGGATTTGCCGCAGCCCGACTCACCTACGATGCCGAACACCTCGCCCCTTCGCACCTCGAAGGAAACGCCGTCCACTGCCTTGACGAATTCACGCCCGCTGCGAAAATCCCCCTTCACAGGATAATACACTTTCATACCTTCAACATTCAGCAGGATATCTGCCATCACGCGTCACCGCCTTTCTTTTCACAGAGCCAGCAGCGGCTCATATGGCCTCCTCCCACATCGTAGAAGCCGGGTTCTTCCTCCCTGCACTTATCAAAGGCGCAGGAGCATCTGGGAGCGAATTTACATCCCTGAGGCATGTATTTTGGATTCGGGACATTGCCCGGTATGGATTCCAGTTCCTCCGCATACTCTCCCAGCTTGGGAATGGATGCCAGAAGGCCCCTGGTATACGGATGGGACGGATTGGCGAAAATGGACCTCACATCCCCCTTCTCCACCACCCGGCCGCTGTACATGACCACCACGTCGTCGCAAACCTCCGCCACCACACCAAGGTCATGGGTGATGAACAGGATGGAGGTTCCTGTCTTCTGCTTCAGGTTCTCCATCAGATCCAGAATCTGGGCCTGGATGGTAACGTCCAGTGCCGTGGTAGGCTCGTCCGCTATGAGGATCTTCGGTTTGCACACCAGGGCCATGGCTATCATGACTCTCTGGCGCTGTCCTCCGGAAAGCTGGAAGGGATATTCCTTCATCATGCGCTCCACCCTGGGAACGCCCGTCAGCTTCAGCATCTCCACAGCCTTGTCCCAGGCCTCCTGCCTGCTTATGTTGTTGTGCATCAGGATACATTCCGTAATCTGGTCCCCAATCTTCATAACAGGGTTCAGGCTGGTCATAGGCTCCTGGAAAATCATGGAAATCTTTTCCCCGCGCATCTTCCTGCGCTCCTCGTCGTCCAGCTTTGTCAAATCGCGGCCCTCAAACAGAATCTCCCCTTCGGCCACCTTTCCCGTGGTTCCCATCAGAAGTCCCATGACGGACAGGGCGGTCACGCTCTTGCCGCTGCCTGACTCTCCCACGATTCCAAGGGTGCTTCCCTCTCTCAGTTCAATATCCACGCCATCCACTGATTTAATCACACCGCTGTCCGTGTAGAAGTAGGTGTGCAGATTCTTAATCTCTAAAATATTATTATTCGTATTCTCCATAAGTCCACTCCTAATCAGTCAGTTTTGGATCCAGCGCGTCTCTCAGGCCGTCGCCCAGCAGGTTGAAGCAGAGCACGGTGAAGAAGATTGCAAGACCCGGAAACAGGGTGATATGCCAGCTTGTCAGCATGTAGTTACGTCCGTTGCTCAGAAGCAGTCCCCACTCAGGCGTGGGAGGCTGGGCGCCCATGCCCAGGAAACTGAGGCTGGAAGCAGTGATAATGGAGGTTCCGATGGACATGGTGTACTGTACGATGATATTGGGAATGGCGCTGGGCAGGATATGTTTGAACAGGATGCGCATGTCGCCTGCTCCGATGTTGCGGGCAGCCTGGACAAACACGCTGTTCTTTGTCTCCAGTGTATTGCCCCTCACCAGACGGGCAAACTTGGGGATGTTGAACACCGCAACAGCGATTACCACATTATAAAGTCCGCTTCCCAGGATGGCCACAATGGCAATTGCCAGGATAAGGCCCGGGAAGGCCAGCAGCACATCGCAGATGCGCATGATGATGGAATCAATGATGCCGCCGTAATATCCGGCCAGAAGTCCCATAATGGTTCCCGCAATCATTCCCACGGTCACGGCAAACAGTCCCACGCTGAGGGATATCCTGGTTCCGCAGATTACCCTGGAAAACAAATCCCTGCCGAATTCATCGGTGCCAAAGAGATGGGCGGCCGTAGGCGGCTGCATAATGGCAGAGTAATCATATTCATTGATTCCATAAGGGGCAATCTTATAGCTGATAAACGCCAGCACTACAAGGAATATCAGAAATACCATGGCAGCCATGGCTGTCTTCTGTTTTTTGAACTTTCTTACAAACTCTGAAAACGGGGTATTGATGTCCGTCCTTTCAGTTAACACTTTATTCTTAGCCATCTTTTGTCGCCCCCTTCTAGCTCAATTGAATTTCAGGATTCAGCACTGCGTACAGTACATCCACCACCAGGTTAATCAGTACGAAATGCAGGGAAAATATAAGAATCAGCGACTGGATTGCAGGATAATCCCTGTAGTTCACGGATTCAATCAAAAGGGAACCAAGTCCCGGAAACGCGAACACAGTTTCCGTCACAACGGAACCGCCCAGAAGAAAACCGAACTGAAGTCCCACAACCGTCACAACGGATATCATACAGTTACGGAACACATGTTTCCAGATAACAGTCTTTTCCCGCAGGCCCTTGGCCCTGGCCGTACGCACGTAATCCTCCTTCATTACCTCGATGACCGAGGAACGGGTAAAGCGGGCGATAATAGCCGCAATGCTGACCCCCAGCGTGATAGACGGCAGAATCAGATTCTTAAAGGAGCCGGCCCCCGTGGTGGGCAGCAGCCTGTACTTGACCGCGAAGACCATGATAAGCATGAACCCAATCCAGAAGGAGGGCATGGATATACCTGAGACAGCCACCGTCATTCCTGTGTAGTCCTGCCACTTGCTCCTGTTTCTTCCTGACCAGACGCCGATAAGAACCCCTGCAATCACGCTCCAGGTCAGACTTAAAAGGGTAAGCTGCACCGTATTCATGTACCGCCCCTGAACCTCAGTCAGCACCGGGCGCTTGGTTCTCAGCGATGTGCCCAAATCCCCCCTCACAAGTCCTGTCACGTAGCTGACATACTGCTGGGGAAGAGGCTTGTTAAGGCCAAGCTGTTCCCTTACCAGTTCCACATCCTCTTTGGTTGCCTGCGGCCCTGCCACCTGCCTGGCCGGATCTCCGGGAATCAGGCGCACAAAGAAGAATACAAACGTAACTACGATAATCAGGGTTGGTATAACTCCAACAACTCTTTTACATATGTATCTCAGCATATAGACTCTCACCTCTCAAATCATTATTGGGTATACACCCTGTATTTTATCTTAAAAAGGTCTGGCAGAGAATCCCCCTCCGCCAGACCCTTAAGCCTTTTATTTCGTCATCTTACCATTTCTGATATTAAGGCAGTTATCTGGGAACATCTTTACATTTACCATCTTATTGGAAGTTGCCCAGGAGTTGAAGTCAGTTGCCAGACATACCAGGGGACTTTCTTCCCAAATCAGGTCCTGAGCCTTGGCATATGCTTCTGCTCTCTTATCACGGTCAGCCGTGTTCAGGCCGTCCTTCAGATATCCGTCTAATTCATCGTTCTCGAAATAGCAGATATTGTAGCTCATAGGAGGCTCAGACTCTTTTGCCAGCAGTGGACGGATACCCCAGTCCGCGTCGCCGGTAGAGGATGACCAGCCGATGATATACATATCAACTTCTGCCTCTGCGCCGGGAGCGTCCGTATCCTGGATCTTCTCGTTCACGATTGCGCTCTCCAGGCTGATAAGCTCAACATCGATACCCACCTCGGCAAGCTGCTGCTTTAAGAACTCGCCCTGCTTCATGTTTGCGGAAGTGTTGGCAAATATCAGGGTTGTCTTAAAGCCATCCGGATAACCCGCCTCTGCAAGCAGTGATTTTGCCTTCTCGATGTCGTATGGATAAGGATCATTTCCCTTGTAGTACTGAAGCTTGGGAGCAATGACAGAGGTTCCGGGCTGGGAGTTGCCATTCTTTACAACCGCCACATAGGCGTCCTTATTGATGGCATAGTTGATGGCCTGACGGACTTTCTTGTCATTGAACGGTTTCTTCTGGTTGTTCATCATCAGGTAACGGACTACCAGGCCCTGGTCCTGTCCCACGATTACGTTAGGATCAGATTTAAGTCCTGCCAGGTTTTCATCCGGTACCGGCCAGATAAGCTGGGCATCGCCGGACTGAATCATGGCAACCCTGGTGGCGGACTCAGGTACAGGCTTTAAGGTGATGCTCTTGAAGCCGGCGTCCTTGTCAGCCAGAGGCGTGCCGCCGCAGATATCCGCGTCATAGCCCCACCAGTCCTTGTTCAGTTCAACCGTAAGGTGGTCGCCCTGAATCCACTCTTTAAATGTATACTGTCCCGTACCGATGGGGGCCTCTGCGCACGCCTGTGATCCCTGCTCGATTACCTTGGGGCTCATGACCACGCAGGCCGGATGGGCCAGTGTCTCGATGAACGCGCCAAAGGGGGAGGACAGCTTTACTACGATGGTATAGTCATCCTGAACCGTAGTGGTGTCCAGTATATTGCATAACAATGTGGTTCTCTTAAGTCCCAGGGACTTATCTGCCCAACGGTCAAAGTTGGCCCTGGCAGCCTCTGCGTTCCATGGGGTTCCGTCAGAGAACGTGATGCCCTCTCTCAGCTTGATGGTGAACTCCGTGGCGCTGTCATTGGCCGTATACTCAGTTGCCAGCATGGGAATGATTTTCATTTCGTCGTCAAACCCAAACAATCCGTCCATGATAAGACGCTGAACGCCTCCTGAGAGGGTGTCGCTGGTATCCAGGGGGTCCAGTGTGGTGAAGTCCACATTGACTGCTCCTATAATATCCGTGTCCTGGGAAACAGACTCTCCCTCCGCAACAGCTGCCGCTGCTGTCGTTTCTTCCGCAGCTGCCGCCCCGCCTGCAGCTACCGTGGTCGTATCTTTGGTGCCTGATGGTGAACCACATGCCGTCAATCCCAGCATGGCAGCAGCCAGTGCCAGGGCGCACAGCTTCTTTCCGCTTTTCTTCATAGAATATCCTCCTTTTTGTGATGATACAAAAAAAGCCCGGAAACCTACAGCTCTCACGCTCATTTTGTAAGCATCCTTGCTTACAATAATTTTACACGTTTCTGTGCTGCCTTGTCAAATAAATCATTCTTTTTTCCGTAAAGCATTCGTTACAATTTAAAATTTAAAGCCATTAGGTTGTTATATCCTAATATTTTTGATATAATCAACCTAATATTACTCAGGAGGACGGCCCATGGACAGAAGCCAGCCAAAATACCATGTGCTCATTGTCAGCATCAATTCCAGCATACGCCTTGAATTCCAGAGTTATCTCCACAAGATATTGGGAGCCTATATTGCCTTTGATACAATTGGTCTGGAGCAGGTTCAGCGCCCGGATCAAATCAAGGGCTACCAGTGCATCCTTTTTTCCAGCCCCCTGGTCCAGTCTGAATTTCCTATCCCCATCCCAAAGGAGATCATGGAGATTATCTGTACCAGGACCTTCAACCATGCCTGTCTGGACCAAATCATCCGCATACCGCCCGGCGAGCGTGTCTACATCGTTAATGACACCTATGACTCCATTGTCACCATCATGGAACAGCTGAAGGAGGCAGGAGTGGTGCAGTACCGGTTTGAGCCCTTTTATCCGGGATGCATCCAGGCTGACGAGTCCATCCACTATGCCATCACCGTAGGAGAGCCCCAGCTGGTTCCCAGCCATATCACCAATGTCATTGATATTGGCAACCGCATCATCGACATCTCCACGGTCAATGAGCTTTGCGAGTATTTCCATCTTCCCGCCAGCCTGTCCAACCAGATTACCAAGGCCTATGTGAACAGCATCATGCAGATTGCCAAGCTGACCAGCGCCTATTACCAGGATTACATCTATTCCCGCCAGCTTCTCCAGACCGTTATCAGCAATCTTCCCATAGGTCTGTGCCTTCTGTCTGTCCGCGGGGAAATCAACATGGTCAACCGCAGATTCTCCATGGACCTGGAGCTGCCGGAGACAGGCACCACGGGCCGGAATCTGTCACGGTTCCTGCCCCATCCCTGTAAGGATATGGATTTCTGTCACAGCGCGGATTACAAGGTAATGAACCGCAGCGGAAAGCCTCTCCTGCTCAGCTCCCTTGAACTGCTGCTGCCCAACCACGAGCCCCTGTACCTGCTCACCAGCGCGCCGTGTCCTGTGCTGGCTGACGGGACCGGGGATTATCCTGCCATCCCGGATCCCGTATTCTCTGATTCCAGATATGCGGACAGCATGTTCACAAACTTTACCACTGCCTCGGAGTCTATGAAGAACATCCTGGAATATGCCAGAAGGCTCTCCCTCTATGACTTCCCCGTGCTGATTCAGGGCGAGAGCGGAACCCAGAAAAAACTCCTGGCCAGGGCCATACACAAGACCTCCTCCAGGAGGCAGCATCCCTTTGTCTGCCTGAATATGCCCATGGGGCTTAATGTGGCCGCAGGGATAAACGGGACTTCCGGACCGGGCGGTGGTTCCGGACCAAACAGAGCTTCCGGACCAGACGTTTTATCAGATCCGGGCGGTACCTCCGGTCTGTCAGGAGCAGCCCTGATTGTCTCTGATCCGCTCTCCCAGATGCTGGAACTGTTTAAAGAAGCCAACCACGGAACCCTGCTCATTAACAGCGCCGAATACCTGTCTCCCGAGATTCAGGGGCTCCTGATTCACATTCTTCAGGACAACCGGACCGGAAATGTCTTCGGAACCCGCTTCTCCCCCTTTGATGTACGCATCATCGCCACAGCCGGACAGGACCTGTACGAGCTGGTACAGCAGGGCACGTTCCGCGAAGAACTGTTCTTCCTGCTGAATGCGGCTTCCATCGACACCCTGCCGCTCAGGAAACGCAGGGAGGACATCCCTCTGCTTATGGACCAGTTCTTCCGCGAGCTGTTCCACAACAAAAGCCTGATGGCCAGGGACATCCTGTCCTCCAGTCTCTTTGACTTCCTGATAGACTACGATTATCCGGGCAATGTCCAGGAGCTTTATAACCTGACCCGTTATTTCTTCTCCCACTATGCTGCCCATCCCCTGATACTGGCACAGCTTCCCTCCTATATCAGGAACCAGATGCGAAAATCCGGCCAGGACCACAGCCCGGTCCGCCTCAGGGTGCTGGCTGCCATAGCCGCCTCCCCCCGCATCGGCCGTGGAGCCATAAAAAATACCCTGGCAGAGGCCGGCGTGGAAGTAAGCGACGGCCGCCTGCGGGGGCTGCTGAAAGAATTATCAGAAGAAGGGCTTATCCGCATCAACCGCACCAGGGGAGGCTGCGAGATAACAGAGCTGGGACTTATGTCCCTTCGTCATTAATGTTTAAGAATCTGCGGAAGGAACTCCGACAGGCTGTAATACACCTCCCCTGCCAGTCCCCCGGTGCGTCCGGCTGCTGTCATGGAATTCAGGATGGCTTCATGAACAGCTTCCGCGGCTGCCTTGAAGGCCACGTTAATCAGGTCCTCCCTGATACATGTGCTTGTCATGATTTCCGGACTATCCTTTCCCTGCAGACGGCCCGCGGTGGTGAATCCAATCATCACTTCGCCGCTGCCGTGGCCGGTGTAGGCGCCTGTCCTGGCAATGCCCACACCCGCCCTGCGGATGATGCGCTTTAACTGACGGTCGCTGACAGGCAGGTCCGTGGCGACGATGGTCATAATGGACCCCTGGTCCTGTTCCGCGGCGGCCATCTTCCTGCGCCTTTCCTTTTCCTCCAGAATCCGCTCACCGGCCCGTATGCCGTTTATGACCAGATCCTCTGTTGCCCCGAAATTGGACTGCACCAGAACCCCCAGCGTGAATTTTTTACCGCCGATTCTCATGATTCTGGAGGCGGATCCGATCCCTCCCTTCAGGCCATAACACACGGTTCCCGTGCCTGCGCCCACATCACCCTCCTCAAAATCCTCATCTGCCCGTGAAAATGCTTCCATCACATCCTCCATGGACACAGCCCTGTGCTGAATCCGGTTAATCTTACAGTCATTGCACTCACCCACCACCGGGCTTACGGACGTGACCTCCACCTGCTCCTTTGCGCACTGCCTGATAGTATACTCCACCAGGGCGTCGGCTGCCAGACCTACGTTCAGGGTATTGGTCAGGGCAATGGGAGTCTCCAGGGTTCCCAGCTCCTCCACCTGGACCAGGCCGCAGGTCTTGCCGAATCCATTGTGCACGTATCCCGCAGCTACGAACTTGCGGTCAAATACATTTCCCGGTCCCGGTACAATCACCGTTACGCCGGTCCTGCTGTCTCCACTTCTCACTGTCTTATGGCCTACCAGCACGCCCGGCACGTCTGTAATCTTATTTTTAGGCCCGGTTTTCATAACGCCCGGCACAATACCAAAATCCCTGATTCTCTTTCTCTCCATCTTCTTTCCTCCTCCCACAGCCTCCGGCCTCCATGTGGATTATATTATCATGTACAGCAACATTATTATAGAAGAAAAGCCCGCAGAAACGCCTTTAAACTGGCGTCCCTGCGGACTTTCCCCCATCGTACTGGGCCGGCGGGATTCGAACCCTCGAGTGCAGGAGTCAAAGTCCTGTGCCTTACCGCTTGGCGACGGCCCAACAAGCCGTATAGTGATCCGGCATGCCAAATTATAATACCATAGAATTTACCGGTTTGCAAGTTTTTGAAACCCACTTTTGCAGAATTCCTGATTTGGCTGATTGGGGATTCCTATTTTCCTGATTTACATCTGCCTGCGGATATGCTTCCACCACACCCACGCCGGCATTGCCGCCATTGCCTCCGAAATTGGAAAGGGCCGCCACAGGGCGTCCAGCCCAAACAGCGCTGTTCGTATCAAAGCATGCATTAGCTATACGGTATTATATACCGGTATCTAAAACAAGAAAAAAATCCCCTTTCCACACTTGGAAAGGGGAAAAGGGTGAGTAGAGGGATTCGAACCCTCGGCCTCCAGAGCCACAATCTGGCGCGATAACCAACTTCGCCACACCCACCATAATAAGTTATGAAACATCAGAGCTTACGCTCAATGAGCCTGAAGGGATTCGAACCCCCGACCCACGGCTTAGAAGGCCGTTGCTCTATCCAACTGAGCTACAGACTCACAACTTCTGACAGCCTTGATGTGACTCTGCACTTTCATGCCGACTGCTGTCAACGAGCTATAGTTTATCATATGTCTGTGGAGATTGCAAGCACTTTTTTAAATTTTTGTCCTTTTTTGCAGTACTTTTTGCAGTCTTTTCCGCAGCCTTTTCCAAATACCGGTTTCCGGCGCTGAAAAAGGCTGCGTCAAAGCCATATTTTGCCGCAAAATCTACCGTGGCTTCCGGTAAAATTGAATCCGTTTATAATCCCCGTCCATGCGGCATATGGTGCCAAAGGGCAGGGTTCCCATGGGCTTATCGTGGCCTGACCTGATATGATACATCACAGGCAAGTCAAAGGTTCCAAAGCGGTCATGAAGGAATTCTTCTATCTGATAGGTGCCGTCATACCGGTCATGGGTACAGTCCGTAAAATCTCCCAGGAGAATTCCCGCCGCGTGTTCAAACATCCCCGCGTATTCCATTTGTGTGATATACATGTCAAGGGAGGCGATGCCTTCCTCCACATCCTCCAGAAACAGAATCTTATCCCTGGTGTCCAGCTGATAGAAGGTGCCGCAGGCCCTGGCCAGCACGGATATATTTCCGCCTGCCAGAATGCCGGCCGCCGTCCCTCCCCGGATGGTCTTAAAGCCTTCCTCCCCGGGCGGGTTCCGAAACTCCAGCTCCTCCTCCATATTGAGGGCTGCAAACAGGCCGGACCTGGTGTAGTCGTCAAAATCCTTCAGCATATTGGAGCACACCATGGGGCCGTGGAAGGTGACCAGATTCCCAAACATCTGGAATACTGAGTGCAGGTTTGTTATGTCGCTGTATCCAACGAAAATCTTGGGATTTTCCTTCACCAGGTCAAAATCCAGGTATTTCATGATTTGGGAACTGCCATAGCCTCCCCGCACGCAGAAAACCGCCTTCACCTGTGAATCCGCAAACATGCGGTTTATGTCCTCTGCCCGGACACAGGCATCCCCCGCCAGATAATTATGAAAATTATACATATTCTCAAGACATGTGCCCAGTTTTACCCGGTACCCCATGCCCTCCAGCAGCTTTACGCAGCCATCCCTCTCCTCTTCCTTTACGGGAAACGCAGGGGCCGCCAGCCCCACCGTGTCCCCTTCCCTCAACCTCTCCGGAAATACCATCTGTCTCAATCCGTCCTTTCATCCTTAATCCACAGAGTGTCAGAAAGCAATTATCCGGCACTCTCCAGCCAAAAAGCCGCCCACGCTCTGATTTCCGGGCGTGGGCAATCCTGCTTCGCTTAATGACTATGGCCTGGCTCTCTCACCGTGCCTACTGCTTATCAGCATATTTAAATATCGTATGTCCAATATAGGTCTTGATAACGCCCTCGCATCCCGGCTTTACCAGAAGCTGTGCATTGCGGTAATACAGAGGCAGTATGGGCATCTCCTCCATCAGAAGCTTCTCGCCTGTCTCAAACAGCTCCATGCGCTTCTTGTTGTCTGTAAGGCTCCTGGCCTCTTTCATCATGCTGTCGTATTCCTTGGCCTCATCGTTCAGCCAGCGGCACTGGGTTTCATTTCTCTGGAGAAGGAAGCAGTCCAGATTAGTGCTGGGGTCAGGATAATCGCCGGTCCAGCCGTCATAGCAGATATCGAAACTGCCGGCCGTCTGCTCATCCCAGTATACCTTTGGCTCAAAGGTAACAATCTCCACATTCACGCCCAGATTTTCCTTCCACATAGCCTGCATTGCCTGGGCCACGTCCTTTTTCTCCTGGTCGTTCTGGGTAATCAGAGTCAGTGTGGGGTATCCCTCTCCGCCCGGATATCCTGCTTCTTCCATAAGCGCCTTTGCAGCTTCCACATCCTCTGTGAACAGGCTGCCCACCGTGGTGCGGTAATCTTCGCCGGAGCCCTCATAGGGAATGCCGTGAGGCACAAAAGCATAGGATGATTCCGGCCTGGAGGCAACGATGGACTGGTTGATGACATCCCTGTTAAGAGACATTGCCAGCGCCTTCCTCACCCGCGCGTCCGACAGGTAGTCTTTCTCGCAGTTAAAGTCATAATAGCAGGTTCCTATGAGATCATAGGACTTAAGCTCGTCGCTTCCCCCGTACTGTGACTGTGCCTGGGTCTGGATGATGGTATTGTCCACCACGTCCACCTCTCCTGCATTGTAAGCGGACAGCGCTGCCTCTGCGGACTCGATAAACACAATATTCACGCCGGCCAGCTTCACTGTATCTGCGTCAATGTATTCCGGATTCTTCTCCAGCACATAGCTGGCCTGGGGATTGATTTCCTTCAGCCGGAACGCTCCGTTGCTTACATAGGTGTCCGCCGACTTGGTCCAGGCCTCCTGCCCTTCCACCGCATCCTTCTTCACCGGAAAATAAGCGGTGACAGCTGTAAGGTCGATGAAATAAGCGGTGGGGTTCTCCAGGGTGACCTTCAGCGTCTTGTCGTCCTCGGCCTTGACGCCCACATCCCCGGCAGATGCCTTTCCCTCATTATATGCTTCGCCGTTCTTCAGATAGAACAGATACCATGCGCCGGGAGATGCCGTATCCCGCGCCAGGGTGCGCTTCCAGGCATACTCAAAGTCGCCGGCCGTCAGAGGGGAACCGTCTGACCATTTCAGGCCGTCCCTCAGTGTAAAGGTGTATTCCAGTCCGTCCTCACTCATCTCGTACTTCTCAGCACATCCATTGATAAGGCCGCCGTCCGGGCCAATCTGCATCAGGCCGGTAAACAGATTCTGAAGAACAATGGATGATGTGGCATAGTTGTTCATGGTAGGGTCCAGTGTCTCAGGCTCCTTCTGCATGGCGTAGGTCATAACCTTTCCGCCCTCGCTGCCGGTGCCGTCTTCCTTCCCTCCCGAAGCCTGAGCGGTCCGCTCCGCAGCCCCGCTCTCAGCCGGTTTTTCAGATTTCTGTCCGCCGCACCCTGCCAGCATGGAAGCAGCCATCACAAGACTCAGTAATACTTTTAAATTCTTTCTCATTCCACTCCTCCTTCTTATGGGCACCCAGCGGGCGTTCTCCGGCCGCTAAGCGCGATATATGCCACCGGCGCCCAGTCAAATGAATTCCTGACCGCCGGAACCGTCACATGCTTCTGGCCCCATGCTTCTGCTCATGTTAATCTGGCCCCATTCGCCTAATCAAAAAGATGACAGGCCACCTTATGTTTGTCATTGACCGCTTTCAACTCCGGCTTTGCCTGGGAGCAGATATCCTTTGCGTAACGGCACCTGCTTCTGAAGGGACAGCCGGGAGCCGGATTTATGGGCGAGGGCACATCCCCTTCCAGAATGATTCTTTTGTTCTCCTTAGCCAGCTTTGGGTCCGCCACAGGCACTGCGGAAATCAGGGACTGGGTGTAGGGATGGAGCATATTGTCATACAGCTCATCCACCCGGGCGTACTCAATCAGGCTGCCCAGGTACATGACGCCTACCTCCGACGAGATATGGCGCACCATGGACAGGTCATGGGAAATGAACAGATACGTGAAATGAAATTTATCCTGCAGTTCCTCCAGAATATTGATGACCTGGGCCTGTATGGATACATCCAGAGCTGATATGGGCTCATCGCACACAATGAACTCCGGCTCCGCGGCCAATGCCCTGGCTATGCCGATTCTCTGTCTCTGTCCGCCTGAAAACTCATGAGGATACCGGTTAATATGATCCGGTTTCAGGCCGACCATCTCGATTAACTCCCTGACGCGGTCATTCTTATCCTTCCCCGTGTGCAGCTTCATGGCCCATATGGGCTCGGCTATAATGTCGCCTATGTTCTTCCTTGGGTCCAGGGAGGTGTAAGGGTCCTGGAATATCATCTGCATCTTCTTCCTGTAGGGAACCATCTGGCTGTCGCTCAGTCCGGTGATGTCCGTTCCCTGATAGAGAATCTGACCCGCGGTTGCCTGGTACAGCTTAAGGATGGTGCGGCCCACCGTGGTTTTTCCGCAGCCGGATTCCCCCACCAATCCCATGGTACGGCCCTTCTCAATGGAAAAAGAGACTCCGTCCACTGCCTTTAGCACCTTTGGCTTGGAAAAAAGACCGCTTTTCAGCATAAGATGCATCTTTAAATCATTTACTTCGATACAGCTATTGGTATCAGTACATTGAGCCATCACAGCTTCACCTCCCCCATCCGGGCTTTCACCGATTCATTGTGAAGCCAGCAGGCGCTGATATGTCCGTTACCCAGGTCGCAAAAGGGCGGCTGGCGGACCGCGCAAAGCTTCATGGCGCGGGAGCACCGGGCCGCAAAGGGACATCCCTTTGGCGGGTTCAAAAGGTCAGGCGGCGTGCCGAAGATTGGCACCAGCTTCTCCTTTGTCCTCTTTGGTATGGAGGCCAGAAGTCCTGCCGTGTAGGGTTGGCCGGTCCGGTAGAAAATATCCTCGATATTCCCTTCTTCCATGATTAATCCCCCATACATGACAATAACCCTGGTACACAGGCTGGATATAACGCCCAGGTCATGTGTAATCAGTATGACGGAGGTATTAAACTCATTCTTCATATGGGCCATCAGTTCCAGAATCTGGGCCTGTATGGTCACATCCAATGCCGTGGTAGGCTCGTCTGCTATGAGAAGCTCCGGCTTACAGCACATGGCTATGGCTATCATCACCCTTTGGCGCATACCGCCTGAGAGCTCATGGGGATACTGCTTCAGCCTGCGCTCCGGGCTGGGAAGCCCTACTGCTTCCAGCATGGCCAGGGCCTTTGCCTCGGCTTCCTTTCTGGAAAGCTTCTGATGGCGCATCAGAGGCCCCCGAATCTGCTCCCCTACAGTGAACAGGGGATTCAGACTGGTCATGGGGTCCTGAAATATCATGCCAATCCTGTTTCCCTGAATCTTCCTCATTTCCTTCGGAGACTTCTTAAGCAGATCCTCACCGCCAAAGAGCAGTGCATCCGCCTGCCGGGAGGCGTTGTCCTCCAGCAGTCCCATGATTGACAGCATGGTCACACTTTTTCCGCAGCCGGATTCCCCCACGATTCCCAGGCTCTCTCCCTTCCCCACACGGAAAGTGATGCCCCTTACGGACTGCACGCTGCCTGCGTCTGTGGTAAAACTGGTACGCAGGTTCTCTACCTCTAATATTGTATCTTCCATCATGTTCATCCACCTATTTCTTAAGTCTTGGGTCCAGAGCATCCCGCAGCCCGTCACCGATGAAGTTCAGGGCAAATATGGTGATGCTGATTGCCAGCGCCGGAAACAGCATCTGATACGGATATGAAAACAGATATTCTATGGCGTCATTGGCCAGGGTTCCCCAGCTGGCCTTCGGCACCTGGATGCCGATGCCCAGAAAGCTTAAAAATGCCTCCTGGAATATGGCTGACGGAATCAGGAACGTGACCGTCACGATGATGGAACCCATGCTGTTGGGTATCAGATGATGAATCAGTATCTGCCATTTGCTCAGTCCGCTGACCTTGGCTGCCAGGGCAAAGTCCTGCTCTCTCAGGGTCAGTATCTGGGCCCGGACCATCCTGGCCGTGGTAATCCAGTAGGTAAGGCACATGGCAATCAGGATGCTCTGTATGGTGTTTCCCAGAAACATCATAATTAAAATCATATAAATCAGGCTGGGAATGCCGGTCAGGATATCCACCACACGCATCATGATAATATCCGCAGTTCCTCCCACATAGCCTGATATGCCGCCGTAGAGCACGCCTATAACCATGTTGATGGCCGCTGCCGCAAATCCGATGGACAGGCTGATACGGGCCCCGTACATGGTCCTGACGAAAATATCACGTCCCATTTTGTCTGTTCCGAACAAGTGGGCGCTGTTAGGCCACTGGAGGGCATTTCCAAAATCCGTCTGGTCATATGTATAAGGAGAAAACATGGGTACAAATATAGCCGCCAATGTCATAATGACCACAATGGCAATACCCAGCATGGCCAGCTTATCCTTCTTAAGCCGTATCCAGCAGTTCCTCCAGTAGGAGATGCTGGGGCGGTTAATGGATTCCATCTCCCGCTCTGTGTCGGAAAGTCCCGCCAGAAGTTCCTCCGGAATCACATCCGACATGGTAAATTCAACTCTCTCTTCCATCCTCTTCACCTACTCCGTTATCTTTACTCTTGGGTCAATCACAGCGTACATGATGTCAACAATCAGATTGCAGCCAATAATCATCACGCCTAAGAACACGGTAAGTCCCAGTGTAACAGAATAATCCCTGTCCGTGATGGCGGATATGAAATAGCGGCCCAGTCCCGGGATGCTGAACAGCTTCTCAATGATGAACGTACCGGTGAGCAGCGCGGCCACCAGCGGACCCACATAGGTCACCACCGGAAGAACAGAGTTTTTAAGGGCATACTTGCCTATGACCTCCCATTCCGGCACTCCCTTGGAGCGCTCTGTCCGTATGTAATCCTGGCGCATGGTCTCCAGCATGCTGGATCGCATGAGACGGGTGATATAGGCCACCTGGGAGAATGCCATGCAGAACACCGGCAGCACATAATGCTTCCACGAAGTCAGTCCATAGGAGGGGAATATCTTCCACTTTTCGCAGAATACATACATCATCAGCACGCAGAACACAAAGCTGGGCACCGACACGCCGATGGTTGCCAGCACCATGGAAGCGCCGTCCGCCAGCTTTCCCCGCTTCACAGCGGCCACGATTCCCAGCGGAATTCCCGCCGCAAGGGCCACCGCGATTCCCAGCGCCCCCACCTTTGCCGATACCGGAAAGCCGTTGGCTATAAGCTCATTGACCGTGGTGTCCTGTTTTTTAAAGGAAGTCCCCATGTCCCCGTGAAGAAGGTTGCCAAGATACCTGACATACTGGGCCGGAAGCGGGTCGTTGAGACCATATTTTTCGGAAATCTGCTCCAGGATTTTTTCCGGCACATTCCTTTGCTCAGACGGACTGAAAGGACCTCCCGGAATGACATGCATCAGAAAGAATGTAATGGTAATAAGAATAAATAGAGATAACATGCCTGCTACCAATCGCTTGATTATGTATTTTGCCATTGCCATACCACCTTTATCTTAGATAAGCTGAAATCGGGCTGAACCGCCCTGTGTATAAAAAAAAGGCGACTTAAAGAACAGTAAGTTCACTGCGCCTTCGCCCGACGTACTTAATTAAAAATTATACCTACTGACAGGTTAAAAGTCAATAAAAAGGGCTCAGTTTCACATTGCATTTTCTGGCAGAAATACCTATAATTAAATTTGCGGCTGCCGGATTACCGGACCGGATGAGATTTTTACCCCTGTTTTTAGCCGCGAGATGGAAAGAAGGTATGAATCACATGGAAATCCCTGTTCTGAATGAGATAATGAGAGATACGGTGGTGGAGGTGGATCTGGACCGCATCGCCTTCAATGTGAGGCAGATTAAGGCCATGGCCGGCCCCGGCACCCAGGTTGCGGCAGTGGTGAAGGCGGACGGCTACGGCCACGGCGCCCTGGGTATTGCGCCTGCCATCATGGAAAACGGAGCCAGCCTGCTGGCAGTGGCTACCCTCTCCGAGGCTGTGGAGCTAAAGCAGGCCTATCCCCGCTACCCCGTGTTAATTATGGGGCTGACACCGGACCGGCTGCTGCCCTATGTGCTGGAATACGGCATCATCCAGACCATTGACACCCTGGCCCAGGCAAGGCTCCTTAACCGCCTGGCCTCAGAAAAAAGGCAGCAGGCTGTCATACATATCAAATACGACACCGGCTTTCACCGCATCGGATTCCCTGACTGCCCGGAAAGCCTGGACGAAATCCGCCAAATCTGCACCATGCCCTGGCTGAAACCGGAGGGCATTTACTCCCATCTGGCCCTGAAGGACGACGAGTCCAACCAAGTCCAGTTCCGGTGTTTCATGGATGCTGTCACTGAACTGGAGCGCGAGGGCTGCCATTTCCCATATAAACACATTGCCGACAGCATTGCCGCCGTTGATTTTCCTGAATACAGGCTGGACATGATACGGGCCGGAGCCATTGTATACGGGTTAAAGGGCTTCCACAAGGGACAGCTTGACATTCGTCAGGCCCTGACCTTTAAGACCCGCATCAGCCACATCACCTCGGTTTTTAAAGGCCAGGGGGTAAGCTACGATTACCTGTGGACCGCGCCGCGGGACACCAGGGTGGCTGCCCTGCCCTTTGGCTACGCGGACGGCTATCCCCGGAACCTGCGCGGCAAAGCCATGGTAACCCTCAGGGGAAAACAGGTCCCGGTGATCGGAATCATATGCATGGACCAGTGCATGATAGACCTGACCGATGTGCCTGATGCACAGATAGGGGACCAGGTTATCATATACGGCGACGGAACAGGAAACACGCTGGACATAGACGCGGTCAGCCGTCTGGCAGGCACCAATAAAAACGAAATCGTGTCACGGCTTACCAGACGGCCTCCAAGGGTCTATGTGGGCGGAGAAAATGTAAGGACAGCAGACTATTTTCCGGAAAGGATGACACCATGAATATAAAACAACGGACAGAAGAATTATACCCGCAGCTGGTACAGATTCGCAGGGATCTGCACCGGCATCCCGAACCGGGTTTTAAGGAGCACTGGACCAGCGCCCATATCCGCGGCCTTCTGGATGAATGGGGCATTTCCTACCAATTCCCTGTGGCCGGTACGGGAATCGTGGCCATGATCCAGGGCGGGAAGCCCGGCTCCGGCAATACGGTGGCACTCCGCGCCGACATGGATGCCCTGCCTCTGACAGAGGACTCCTCCCGCCCCTGCTGTTCCTTAAATCCCGGCCATATGCACGCCTGCGGCCATGACGCCCATGTGGCCATTGCCCTGGGTACGGCCCGCATATTGATGGAAGCACGGAGCGAATGGTCCGGGTGTGTAAAGTTCTTCTTCCAGCCCGCGGAGGAGACCACGGGGGGAGCCCTTCCCATGGTGGAAGCGGGCTGTATGGAACATCCCCACGTGGACTACGTCACCGGACTCCATGTGATGCCCACCCACGAGACAGGAGAAATTGAAATCCGCTACGGCGATTTAAATGCCTCCTCAGATGAGATTCACATAAAGGTCCATGGAAAGAGCTGCCACGGTGCCTATCCTGATACGGGAGTGGATGCCATTGTCATGGCTGCC
>ENA-OPSG01000004-OPSG01000004.1-human-gut-metagenome-genome-assembly--contig:-NODE-4-length-138437-cov-13.333519_pt1 | contig 138437 bp, 128 predicted proteins | sample MGYA00241454_ERZ501900 | MGnify/ENA primary metagenome ERZ501900 (study PRJEB25962, sample SAMEA2042225) | human gut metagenome | biome: human gut; feature: human-associated habitat; material: faeces... | reverse complement strand
ATCTAAATTAGGTTTTACATTCATAACTTGATTTAATTGCTCATGCGAATAATATCTATATCCATTACTGGAAGTGTGATGTGGATGAAGTTTACCCTTTTTATCCCAATTCCTTAATGTTTGATCCGATACACCTAATATTTTTGAAAATTTATTGATAGAATAATATTTACTCATAAACAAATTCTCCATATAATATTTATAATTTATTATAAGATTATTTTAACAGTTAAACACCTCCATAATAGATGTAATACGTTTTGGACAGTGATTACCAAATTTTGTACTTACAGCATCTCAATAAAAGCTGCCATTCTCGTATTGATCTGTTCAATATCTGCCTGTGAATAATCTGTCTCAACCACTGTGTACGGGATTCCTTTTTTGTCTTTCACTAATTTCTTGATAAGTGCGGTTTCCACATTATATGTATGACACGCCTGAAGAACAAGATCTACGACACCATCTACCTGAAAATCATCGATCAGCTCATCCAAAAGATCCAGACGATTCTTATTTGGAGACATACAAGAACATCCAATGTTTAAATATTTTCTTGCGAGTGCATCATATACATCTGGATTCTCTTCATCTACCATTGCTAACGGTTTCATTCCAGTACAGTTTTCAAAACATACGACAACTCCACCATTATCCTCAATTGCACGAATGACTTTCAAGGCCGCACCGCCAGATGGAGATCCGGTTACAAGGATCCTTGATTTTTTCCCTATATTTTTTCCTTCTGTATATTCTTTTTCAATTTTATCTGTTACTGCATTGATTCTGTCTTCAAGACCTTCTGTGTTAATGTCAAAACCACTTCCATATACAGTATTGATCACATCTAATCCATTGACTGGTGCAGGATCATTTGCCATTACATATTGAAGACGTCTTAATGCTTTATTGATTCCATTTCTTAACTTGATCTGATGAAGAACTGCCTCATCTGTGATCGTTGTCTCAAATTTATCTTCTAGAACTTTCTTGAAACGAAGTAATTCTTTCTTATATAACTGGATTCCATCTTCTGTCTGACAGTTTGGAAGTTCTACGACATGAACTGGTTTAAAATCAGCAAGCATTTCGTACATTTTTTTCTTCCCATCGCATGTTGTTTCCCCTACAACCAAATCTGAAAAATAGAAGAATGGACATTTATCTGTTTTGGCAAATCCATAACTTGATTTGATCAATGGACATAGGTTTCTTGGCAGATCTTTTTCTGCATCTGGGATTGTTTCATCTGATACGGAACATAATCCGACAACTGCTGCACCCATGGCATTTGGAATCTCTCTTGGAAGATAAGTACAAAATACACCGACAACAGGTATCTCTTTTTCTTTAACCTCCTTGATCGCGAGAAAAGAATTCTTTCTCTGCTCTGCAAATTCCTCAAAAATCTCTGGTAACTCTTTCTTTAATTCAACCACTGTTTGAATCCTCCTGTAAGTAAAAATTATCGTTTTATTTTGCGGATGCCCAAAACGGCAGCTCCAATTGCTCCTGTGTATTGACATAACGGATCTGTTACTACTTCTTTCACTCCTAAATGACTAGCTAATGATTGTTTGATCACATCAAATTGTGCTAGTCCACCAGAGAAAAATACTTTTGGATTCGCTGGCGCCAATTTCTGTGCAAATGCAGCGGTTCGCTGACAAATAGATTCTACACAACCAAGAACAATATCACCAGGTGCAATATCCTGTGCCAATAATCCAACGATTTCACTTTCTGCAAATACAGCACACATACTGTTGATCTTCGCAGGCTTGGCATCTTTTACAAAAGTGTCGATTCTTCCAATCTCACTTTCGACTCGTTTCATCGTCATCTCAAGGAAACGTCCAGTTCCAGCAGCACATTTATCATTCATTAAAAAATCTGTGACACATCCAAGATCGTCAATGGTGATCACTTTGCTATCCTGCCCACCGATATCTATGATCGTGTCACAATCTGGATTCATAAAAAATGCTCCAGCTGCATGACAAGTAATCTCCGTGATCTTGAAATCTGCCTGATCTAACAGATTCCTTCCATATCCAGTTGTTACAATAACATCTATTTCTTTGTGTTGTTTTTTTATCTCTCTATAAAGAAATTCTAGAGATTTCCTTGGACTGATCGATGTTGGGATCATCTTTGTATCTATTATCTTCGTATCTTCTAACAAAATGGCTTTTGTCATAGACGAACCAGAATCTAATCCTAAACTTATCACTGTATATTGACTCCTTTTGGAAAGTTTTTCGGGTAAATTTTATCATGAAAATGGTGTGGTTGCAATGTAAAAAAACATGCTTAAAAAAAAGAACTATACATTTTCATGCAAATCCTTTATAATAATATGCTGTGAAAAATAGCAGTATAAAACTGCTCATCATGCATTAAAAAAAGGAGACGAAAGAAAAATGAATCAAGAGAAAAACAAAGGTGCGGAATACGACTTTTACGGAAAACTTCCGCTGCAAAAAGCGATTCTCCTTGGTCTGCAGCATGTATTCGCTATGTTCGTAGGTAACCTTACTCCAGTCCTTATCATAACAGGGGCTTGTGGTATTGCTTCTGGAACCGAATTTGCAGACGTTCAGATTGCGCTTTTACAAAATGCAATGTTAATTGCCGGAATTGTTACACTGATCCAGTTGTACGCGATCGGACCGATCGGTGGAAAAGTTCCAATCATCATGGGAACGAGTTCAGGATTTATCGGTGTCTGCAGCAGTGTTGCATCTGTTATGGGTGGTGGAATCCTTGGATATGGTGCGATCATGGGTGCTTCCATTATCGGTGGGTTATTTGAATCTGTATTAGGATTTATGTTAAAACCACTTCGAAGATTTTTCCCAGCTGTCGTAACTGGTACGGTTGTACTTTCCATCGGATTATCACTGATCGGTGTTGGTGTGAATTCTTTTGGTGGAGGAAATTCTGCTAATGATTTCGGTTCAATCGAGAACTTGTTACTTGGAACAATTGTTCTTGTGATCATCATTGCATTAAAACATGGAACGAAAGGTATCACAAGTGCTTCTTCTGTACTGATCGGAATTATCGCAGGATACATTATCGCAGGAATCATGGGTGTTGTACTTCCTACAACTGCTGTCAATGCAGATGGTGTAGAGTATACAAAAGCATGGGTGTTAAACTGGGATAAAGTTGCTCAGGCTGGATGGTTTGCCATTCCAAAATTTATGCCTGTAAAAATCATTTTTGATGCAAGAGCGATCGTCCCTGTACTTATCATGTTTATCGTAACTGCTGTAGAAACAGTCGGAGATATTTCCGGAGTTATCGAAGGTGGTATGGATCGTGAAGCTACAGATTCTGAGCTTTCTGGTGGTGTTGTCTGTGATGGTATCGGATCTACGATCGCAGCATTCTTTGGTGTTTTACCAAATACATCATTCAGCCAGAATGTTGGTCTTGTTACTATGACAAAGATCGTAAACCGTTTTGCACTTGCAACAGGAGCAATCTTCTTAATCCTGTGTGGATTATTTCCAAAACTTGCTGCATTGATCTCTATCATGCCACAGAGCGTATTAGGTGGAGCAGCTGTTATGATGTTCTCTTCTATCGTAATCAGTGGTATTCAGCTGATCACAAAAGAACCATTAACAATGAGAAATATTACTGTCGTATCTGTAGCTCTCGGACTTGGATATGGAATCGGTGCAAACAGCACAGTTCTTTCTGGACTACCTGAAGGAATTCAATTGATCTTCGGAGGATCTGGTATTGTACCTGCGGCACTTGTTGCAATTATTTTAAATATTGCATTGCCAAAAGAAGATTAAATAAACTAATAAAAACAGCACTGCATTGGGAATTTTATTCCTGTACAGTGCTGTTTTTCTATATGCTTTCCTGCGTCTATTATCAGCTCATAACACCAATTTCATCCGGTACGATCACATCAGCTTCTGTGCATGCAAGGATATCTTCTACACTATATCCTTCTGCAAGTTCCCTTAACACGAGACCATCTTTTGTAACTTCAAAATAGCAGCGTTCTGTTACGATATCTGTTACACAATGAACTCCCGTCAAAGGAAGTGTACATTTCTTTAATATCTTAGACTTTCCACTCTTTTCACAATGGTCTGTTGCTACGATGATCTTCTTCACTCCGGCACACAGATCCATGGCACCACCCATTCCTGGCACCATCTTCCCTGGAATTGTCCAGTTAGCGATATTGCCTTCTTGGTCTACCTGAAGTGTACCAAGAACTGCTGCATCAATATGTCCGCCACGTATAAATGCAAAAGACATCTCATGATCATACACGCTTCCACCTTTGATCACAGATGCAGGCTGTCCGCCGGCATCAATAACATCAATATCTACTTTATCCCAGCTTGGGGTTGGTCCACTTCCGACGGTTCCGATCTCTGCTTCCAGCCACAGATCCACACCTTCTGGGAGATAATTTACACACATCAGCGGAACTCCGATACCAAGATTTACAAAATCTCCATCTTTAAAAAACTTTGCACATCGTGATGCGATCAGCTTTCTTCCTGTCAATCCTGCCATATCACTGACCTCCTTCCGCTTTTGCTTTGGCTCGCTGCCACATTGGACACATTGGTCGTTTCTCACCGGTTCTTTCATAGATCATATCGATCACAGGTGCTGGAACATCGATCTCTTCTGGTCCTAGTTCACCCACTTCCACGATCTCTTCGACTTCCACGATCACCGTATCAGCAGCCATAGCCATCGTACTGTTTGTTGCTCTGGAATTCATTCGGAATGAAATATTACCTGCAGTATCTGCTTTCGTTGCTTTGATCAAAGCAACATCTGCACGCAATGGTAATTCCAGAAGATATTCTTTGCCATCGATCGTTAGTTTTTGTTTACCTTCTTCTACTTCTGTACCAAGTCCTGTTGGTGTCAGACAGCCACCTAAGCCTGCTCCACCACAACGGATTCTTTCTGCAAAGGTTCCTTGCGGACTAAATTCTATCGCAAGTTCTCCTGCAAACATCTGATCCTTGGCGATCGGGTTCAATCCAATATGTGTTGTGATCAAACTCTTAACTCTGTGATCTTTGATCAGCTTTCCGACTCCTTGATCCGCCATTCCAGCAGATACAGCGATCGCATCAATGTCTTTGATTCCTTTTTCTAACATTCCATCAATGATCTCATCTGCTGCAAATTCTCCATGCCAGTCTCCAAACATGATCGTCTGTCCATCATGAATTCTTGAGAGCGCTTCCTCTCTTGTTACAACTTTTGACTTCAAAGGCGTGACCTCCCTTCTATGTTCATGGTTTGATCCTGGCTTTATTCTCCTTTGAATTCAGCCTTTCTCTTCTCCATAAAAGCTTTGACTCCTTCTATAAAATCAGAAGATGCCGCACATTCACGCTGTGTCGGAATCTCACATTCATCCAGGTATTTCTTATAATCAGCAAGCCCTGCCTGATAAATCTGTTTCTTGATATTCTTATAAGAAAGTAATGGTCCACTAGCAAATTTCTTAGCAAGTTTCATAACGGTATCATCTAATTCCTCCGCTGGAACTACATCATATACCATTCCGGCATCTTTTGCTTCCTGTGCTTTCATTGGTCTTCCTGTAACACACAGTTCCATTGCCTTCTGAATTCCAAGACTCTTAACAAACAGGTACGTTCCACCGGTATCTGGAACTAGTCCAAGATTCACAAATGCCATAATAAACTTCGCATTGTCTGCGCATACAACAAAGTCCCCTGAAAATGCAAGACTTACTCCTGCACCTGCTGCCGCTCCACTTACACTTGAGATCACAAGCTTACTCATACGCTTCAGACCATCGGTTACATTGCCAACTTTACTGATCAGAGAATCCATATTCACTTCTCCACCTTGTTGGATCAGGTTATAGAAGTATCCAATGTCTCCTCCTGCTGAAAATGCCTTTGGCATTCCTTTTAAAACAACAACTTTTACATTCGGGTCATTCTCACAAGTATCTACCACGTACATCAACTCGTCTGCCATCTGATCATCAATTGCATTAAGATTCTTCATATAGTTCATTGTGATGATACCAACTCCATCTTCTACAACGAACTGCAATTTCTCTAGCTTCATAGGCATATCCTCCTTTAAGTTGTTTTGATAATTATATTGTATCACTTTTTGTACAATTTGTGAAGCTTTTCGACAAAATTAAGGGGTTGACGAATCTCATTTTCTATAGTATCTTATAGCCATAAGGTCATATAACTGACGGAGCACGTGGAATTAACCACATGGAAGTATGATCATTAATCGCCGACCGTCTGGGCAATCTGTCTGGACGTGCGGCGTTTTTTTATTCTATTTTTACAACGCTTCATCGTTCAGATATTGATCCTGTTAACTTTTTACGTACTTGTCCTAAGTACGTATCATCCATAAGGAGGAATACTATGACAGTTGGTCATGTCCATTCCATCGAATCGATGGGTCTGGTTGATGGACCAGGGATACGAACCGTTATCTTTTTACAAGGATGTGCTCTAAGATGTCGTTTCTGCCATAACCCTGATACTTGGGAATTATCTGGCGGAACCGAATACACACCGGAAGAACTTGTTGCAAAGATCCGACGATTTAAACCTTATTTTAAAGAAGATGGTGGTGTTACTTTTTCTGGTGGAGAACCTTTATTACAACCTGGTTTTTTAAAAGAGACTTTAAAACTATGCAAGAATGAAGGCATTCACACTTGCATCGACACTGCAGGTTATGGACTTTCTGATTATGATGAGATTTTAAACCATACAGATCTTGTTCTTCTTGATCTGAAACACATCCATAAAACGGATTATGAAAAAATGACAGGAAGATCAATGGATCGTTTTGAAGAATTTTTGAATGCTTTAAAAAAACATCAGACTAAGATATGGATTCGCCATGTCGTTGTTCCAGGAATTACTGACAGCGAAGATCATATGGCTCAGTTAAAAGCTTATATTCAAACGATTCCTAATGTAGAGAAAGTTGAGCTGCTTCCCTATCATTTACTTGGTACCAACAAATATAAAGTTATGAATATTCCTTATTCTTTAGAAGGTGTACCTGCCATGGATAAAAAGAAAACAGAGATGTTACAACAAACCTATTTTGATCATGTTTATTTTACGGAGGAAAAATCATGTTAAACGAATGGAATGGATTCAACGATGGTGTCTGGACAAAAGAAATCAATGTAAGAAATTTTATACAGAAAAACTACACTCTCTATGAAGGAGATGACTCTTTCTTAGCTGATGTATCTCAGAAAACAAAAAAAGTCTGGAATAAATGTGAAGAACTGCTTGCTGAAGAATTGAAAAAAGGAGGCGTTTTAGATGTTGAGACAGATATCATTTCTGGTATCACGAACTTCGCACCTGGATATATTGATAAAGAAAATGAGGTGATCGTTGGACTTCAGACAGATGCACCCCTAAAACGTATTGTCAATCTATATGGCGGTAAACGTATGGCGCACCAGTCACTGGAACAATATGGTTATAAACTAAATGAAGAGATCGACCGCCATTTTAATGAATACAGAAAAACACATAATGAAGGGGTTTTTGATGCCTATCCAAAACGTACCCGTCTTGCAAGAACTGCTGGACTTCTAACAGGACTTCCTGATGCTTATGGACGTGGACGTATTATTGGAGACTACCGTCGTGTTGCTCTTTATGGAATCGACCACTTGATCGAAGAAAAACAAAAAGATCTAGACTTTGAAGATGGACCTATGACAGAAGACCGCATCCGTCTGCGTGAAGAAATTTCTGAGCAGATCCGTGCCCTTTCTAAAATGAAAGAAATGGCTGCATCTTATAGTGTTGATATTTCAAAACCTGCAAAAAATGCGAAAGAAGCTGTTCAGGCGGTTTATATGGGATATCTTGCGGGAACAAAAGAAAATAATGGAGCTGCAACTTCCCTTGGACGTACTTCTACATTCCTTGATATTTATATTGAACGAGATCTTAAAAATGGAGTGATCACAGAAACAGAAGCTCAGGAATTGATCGATCAATTTATCATCAAACTTCGTCTGACAAGACATTTAAGAACTCCTGAATATGACGAATTATTTGGTGGGGATCCTACGTGGATCACGGAGTCTATCGGTGGAGTTGGTATTAATGGAAAACCTCTGGTTACTAAGAACTCTTTCCGTTATCTTCATACTTTATATAACATTGGAACTGCTCCAGAGCCTAACTTAACTGTTTTATGGTCTGAAAAACTGCCAGACAACTTTAAACATTTTTGCTCTAAAGTTTCTATTGATACGGATTCTATCCAATATGAAAATGATGATGTTATGCGCCCAGTCTATGGGGATGATTATGCGATCGCTTGTTGTGTATCTGCAATGAAGGTTGGAAAACAGACACAGCTGTTCGGAGCCCGCTGCAATCTGGCAAAATCACTGCTTTATGCGATCAATGGAGGAATTGACGAGAAAAAAGGAATCCAGGTTGTTCCTGGAATCGAACCGATCACAGATGACGTTCTTGATTTTGACAAAGTATGGGAAAACTATAAGAAAGTTATGACTTATGTTGCTGAATTATATGTTGATACAGTAAATATCATTCATTTTATGCATGATAAATACGCATATGAAGCCAGCCAGTTTGCTCTTCATGATACAAACTTAGAGCGAATCGCAGCTTATGGAATTGCTGGTCTGTCTATTGCCGCAGACTCTCTATCAGCGATCAAATATGCAACTGTAAAACCAATCCGCAATGAAAATGGTGTAGCAATTGACTTTGAAACCATTGGGGATTTCCCTAAGTATGGAAATGATGACGACCGCGCAGATGATCTTGCAGTTAACACAGTAACATTCTTCTCTGACGAACTAAAGAAACATCCAATTTATAGAAATGCGATCCATACATTATCTGCTTTAACGATCACATCCAATGTTATGTATGGTAAGAAAACCGGATCCACACCAGATGGAAGAAAACTCGGAGAACCTTTAGCTCCAGGTGCAAACCCAATGCATGGACGAGACGAAAATGGTGCTCTTGCATCCTTAAACTCTGTCGCTAAAATTCCATATCGCGATGTATGTCAGGATGGTGTATCCAATACCTTTTCCATCGTACCAGATGCTCTTGGAAAAGATCAGGAACAACGAGTACAAAACCTTACAACAATCTTAGACGGATACTTTGTTCAAGGTGCACATCATTTGAATGTAAATGTTATGCATAGAGAAACTTTGATCGATGCTATGGAACATCCAGAAAAATATCCAACACTTACGATCCGTGTTTCTGGATATGCCGTGAACTTTAATCGATTATCCCGCGAACAGCAGGAAGAAGTGATTCGTCGTACATTCCATCAGAGTATGTAGATTTTTATGAAACAGCAATGGTGCCTGATTTTTTGATCGAATCAGGCATCATTACTATTCTTCAAACATTTCTCCCTCTATATTACTTATCTGTTCAATAGGGATGATCGTCTGATCTGTCATAACAACTGTATGTTTATATTTATCAATTTTCTTTACACAACCAGAACAGGTAATATATGCTCCCCCATCTTTCTTAGCATCTGGTACAAAATACGTGATCTCAACCATTTGCTGTGTACCGATCGTTTCAGCGATCAGATATAACTTTTTATTTAATTCTGCTATAACTTCTTCACTCAGCACCTGTTTTGCATCTGTTTGTCTTACAGTTTCTTTAATAGCTGCTTCGTGTCCGGTAAGTGCCGCAAAAGGCGAAAACTGTGCTGCTCTGGCATAAAGTGACATACGAGGGTGCTTCTTTGAAGTTGGATGCGGCAGATTGATAATATCATCGTATTTATGATTGTATTGATCCTTCATAATCTTCCTCCATTGACACTGAATACTTACTTTCTATGCTTTATGTCCGCCGATCTGCTCATTACGGTCTTTTGCTGTTGCTCCCTCCTGAAGGTTCATTCCTTTCAAGATAGCGTTCTTCCCAAACTTCTTTTTGATTGTGAGCATTGTCTGTTGCATCCGTTTCTCACGCTCTAAAACAGCCTCTTCTTCGGCTTGTTTCTGTTCCTTTACCGTATAATCTGTAAAAAGATCAAGCTGTTCATACGTTTCTTCTTCCTTTGAAAAACTTTCATCCACGAGCTTGTTCGCTGTGATATTGATTCTTCTGATCAGCAGATTTTTATCCACGATCCGATCATATAATTCCATCACTGCATCTGTGATCAGCATGGTAGATGATGTCTTCTTTTTCAGGTTTGTTGTTCCATGAGCGTGTTTTGGAACTTTCCTTCCATATCGGTCAATCGTAACAGATCCCTTGTACTTCCTATATCTATCTGGATCCGTTAGATTTTCTATATCATAACCTACGGTCAATACGATCTGGTCAGTAACAAGTCTCTTATCTACCAGATCAAGTGTCATAAGATCAGTCATTTCTTTTACAACTAACTTTGCCTTATCAAAGTCATATGGGCAGTGAAGTACTTGCCCGGAGCATACACTGTTGGTTTCCGGTTTGTATGCTTTGATTTGCTCCATAGTACAAGGCTCATAGCCCCAGGCATGATCGATCAGCAATTCCGCATTGATCCCAAACATCTTATAAAGCAGTTCTTCATTATGGAATTCATTTGGCTTTCCGACGGAACATCTTGCAACATCTCCCATTGAGAAAAGACCGTGTTCTTCCAACTTCTTCGCATAGCCTTTGCCTACTCTCCAGAAATCCGTAAGCGGTCTGTGATTCCATAGCTTCCTACGGTAAGACATTTCGTCTAATTCGGCGATCCTTACGCCATCCTTATCCGGTTTAATATGCTTTGCTACGATATCCATCGCAATCTTGCACAGATACATATTCGTTCCGATTCCGGCGGTTGCTGTAATTCCCGTTGTTTTTAAAACGTCTCGTATCATAGTCATGGCAAGTTCCCTTGCAGTCATCTGATAAGTATTCAGATAATCTGTTGCATCTATAAATACTTCATCAATTGAGTACGGAAAAATATCTTCTGGCGCAATATACTTTAGATAAATATTATAAATCTTGGAACTATATTCCAAATAGTATTCCATACGTGGTGGGGCAACAATATAATCAACCTTCAATGCCGGATCCTCATTTAATTCTGTGCTGTCATCCGACGAACCTGTAAATGTTCTGTTTAAAGCTTTCCACCTGCGGGTATTATTGACTTCTTTAATCTTTTGTACGACTTCAAACAAACGTGGTCTGCCTGGTATTCCATAGCTTTTCAGCGATGGAGATACCGCAAGGCAGATCGTCTTCTCCGTCCGGCTTTGATCTGCAACCACAAGATTTGTCGTTAAAGGATCGCGATTTCGCTCCTTACATTCCACAGAAGCATAGAATGATTTGAGATCGATCGCAATATAAGCCTTTGTCTTTGTCATCGTTCTATGCTCCTCTATTTGCATAATGAATCAACCATCATAGCAAGCCACATCATACAAAACATAAATATAAAACACAATAGTACAGAACCACACCCAACATTTGATTTCCCATCATTGGATGATTCTTCCTTTGCCTGGTTATGCTTCGATGCATCATCTTCTTTCATTTTATTATATAGATAATATTCTCTGGCATTGTCTTTCCAATCTTTTTTCCCATTTCGATCATAGTCAAAAAAGGCCATATTGATCACTCCCCATTCCTTAGCCTATTCATATTTTTCTCTATTTACTAGAGCTTGGAAAATATGGGCTTAATACTCCAGCTACATTACTGATCGGCATTGTTTGCAGCCATACTTTCCCAGGACCTGTAAGTATTGTGTTAAACACTCCTTCTCCACCAAACAACATATTCTTTACACCCGGAACACTTTTGATCTCCATCGTACAACTTGCTGTCATCGCGGCCAAATGTCCAGTGTCTACAACAATCTGCTCTCCAGCCTCTAATTCATATTCCACAACATGACCATCAAATTCTGCAAACATGATACCATGGCCAGATGCTTTCTGCATAATAAAACCTTCTCCGCCAAATAATCCAGCTCCGATCTTTTTATTAAAGAATGCAGATAACTCAACTCCATTCTCACCGGCAAGATAAGCACTTTTTTGTAATATCATTTCCTGTCCAGGTGCAATTTCAAATGCCTTGATGGATCCCGGGAAGCATGAAGCAAAGGCGATCATCCCTTCTCCGCCTTGTGCTGTATAAACATTCTGCGATTTTATCGGAGAAAACCTGCTCTTGTTCGGCAAGCAACTGCATATGATTACAGGCATGAATACATTCAGTTCAAAATTTCCCTGGCCCCCATTCGAAGTTGTTTCCATTTTCATATTTGGAGACATCCAAGACATTCCTCCACCTTCTGTAACCATTTTTTCTCCAGATTCCAGATGACTACTGGAAGTGTTTCACCTAAAATTTCATATCTCATAATATTTTCCTCCTTACTCAACATTTGATTTGTTATTCTTCTTTGCATTTACAATATAAATTCCAACACATACAAGTGCGAGTGCAATCAGACTTCCGATATTAAATGCCTGTTTGACTTCTCCCAATACCAATGCCGACAAGATTACACTGCATAATGGATTCACAAATCCGAAGATTGCTACCTTTGACACGTCATTATATGCAAGTAATACAGACCAAAGTGTATAGGCAACTGCAGATACCAATGCAAGATACAACACGACCGTAATTCCACCAACTGTTACATGATCTAAATGTCCACCCATTGCGTTTCCGATTAAAAATAATACAATTCCACCAATAAAAAACTGAGTTCCACTTAATATAACTGGTGATACTTTTTTTGAATAGTAATTGATCAATATCGTGGATGTTGCATAGGCTAACTGTGAAATCAAAACAAATCCTTCTCCCATCATCGTAAAGCCGAAATCCAAAGAATTCCCAAGAAGATTAATCACGACAACTCCTGCAAATCCTAAGATGCATCCTGTTAATTTTCTTCCCGTTAATTTTTCATTTCGTACGATCAAACATGACATTAGGATTGCGATAAAATTTCCTAAACCTGTAATGATTCCACCTTTCACCCCAGATGTATGTGCCACGCCGATATAAAAGAAAAAATACTGTCCAACAGTCTGCGCAAGGCAGACAGGAACTGCATATTTTAGAATCTTTCCATCGGGCAGTGTCACTTTCTTTTCCTGTATAGAGGCAAAAATCAAGACGAAAAGTCCTGCTAACGCAAATCTTATTCCTGCAAATACAATCTGACTGGCTGTGTTTGTCGTATCTACTTGTAACAGTCGATATCCTGTCTTGATCATCGGAATAGCACTTCCCCATAGAATACAGCATAAACTTGCCAGCGCTGCTACAACCCAAGTCTTTGTTAATGTATGATGCTCTGTCTTCATTATCTTTTTATTTATCCTCTCTTGTATAGTACTTTATTTGTATTAATTCTATCATATTTTCATATCTTATCCAATCTATACATTATTGATATTTTTGTAATGATAACAAAAGACTCAGAAGTCCACGGCTCCTGAGTCCTTTAACATAATTATCATATATCTATTGCATTACTGCATTCCGTTTGCCGTCTTATATTTATACAGCATTTCGGCATGATTCTGTTCTTCTACCTGAATGTCTGCCATCAACTTTCTAAGATTACTATCCCCAAACATAAATACATTTGTATTATACTCTCCGGAAACCAATTTCTCTGTTCCAATTGCATCAGTTGCAAGAAATGCATCATGCATCTTATCTTCGGACTGGCTCGCTGCTGTATAGATTGCTCTTGGTTCATAGTCTCTTCCATCACTGTCATTGCAGTCACTTGACGGTACTGTTCCATCTAAGACCTGTGTGAGTGAATCGTAATGTGTCTGCTCTTTTTTGTGTAACTGTTCAAAAAGATTTTTAAGTTCTGGATCGATCGCCTGCTGTGCGTATTTTTGATACTTTTCTATGCAGCTTTTCTCCTGTGTTCTTAGGTTTTCAATTGCTGTTCTTTCTGTCTCTTTTAATACCATGATATGAGTTCCTTTCTACTTTGGAAATTTTTATGATGGTATTATCTGCTGTTTGATGCATTTCTATGCAACAAATGGCGAAAATTTAATATTCAATTACATTGAAATTCCATCGTACCATCCGTCTGTAATTCTGCTTGATCGGATAAGTAAAATTCCAAAGTCATAATATTTTTTTCATTCAATTCCAGTTTTTTCACTTGATACTTTACCATTTCACTCACAGAAAATTTACCATCTTCTTTATAAATTGTTGTCAAAATTCCTTCTGTCTTTCCATTGTTGCTTTGTAATCGGATATTTGCAAATCCTCCGGAACTATTTTGCTGTAACAATGTTATCGTTGTTGGTTTTCCAGCTTTTGTTTTTTCATAAAATGTTTTCAATTTCTCACCATGACTTGTCTTGGATGGTTTGAATTTTACTGGTGCATTTTTTGTACTATGTTTTTCTTCCCCAATCTGGGCAACAGGATAACCTTTGGATGTTAATGTATCATATAATGTTTGTAAGTCTTTTTTTGTAACTTTATTCTCATTGATTTTTATGTTTTGACAAATGTCTGAAATTTGCTTAACTTCTTTTTGTGCCTGAGCTTTTTCTCGCTTTGTTATCACCAATGGTTTCCACTTCTTTGTCTTATGATCTGTTTGTTTTGTTGTTTCTTTTATATTTGATGATCTACATGCTGTAAGTGTTGTGATACTTGCGAGTAACAAAATAGCTAGCATTAATTTACTACATATATTCTTCTGATATTTTCTTTGCTTTTCTGACCACATATTCTTCTGCCCTTTTAAAATCCTTATGAATAATCCCATATTTCATATCCTTGTCGACGTGCGGAATCATATACAGGTATCATATTCTTTTCAAGTATATTATAAAATCATATTCTTTTCAAGTATATTATAAAACATTTCTTTTGAATTTCCTTTTCGATATAATTCCTGTCCCGCCCAGATAGAATGAAGATTATCCTTATAACAGCCTTTAAATCTTTTATAGATTCCCATATCATCATAAATCATTTGATACATCAGATATTGATTTTGTGCAAAATTCTGAAAAAACGGATTCCATTTTGGTAATCGATTACTCTTGGATGAATTTAGTGATGCATCCATCGGCATCAGATTCCAAAGTTCATCATTCATAACAAATGACCATGGAATAAAATGATCAATATCGTATTTTTTCTTCTTCACAGGTTGTCCAGTAAAGACGTCTCTGATTTCTTGAACTTCCATGATATCTTGCCAGAGATCTCTTACTTTTTTGAGCTTTCGTACCTTTTCTTCTGTTGGGGTTAATTTATATACCAGACCGGGAACTTCTGGATTATTGTTCTGCAACCATTTTACCTTCTCGTATTGAATCCAGCCTAGAATATTGACTGTATGATCTTGGATCATCTTGATCCAGTCTTGTTGGAAATATACTTCTTTTTTTAACTTGCTGCTTGTTCCTAATATGTATGGAAGAGTTAAGACTTCTTTATTAAATTTCTGAATATACACTGTCATGCGATTTGCACTATTCCAATTTACTTTTTCATTACTCCTCGTAAAAAAGCCTGCTAATGCTCGGTATGGAACCATATGAGTCAGCTGTTCTTTCGTCGTTTTTAATTCCTTGTTATACTGCTTGATCGCATTTTTAATCTCTACTTTCGAAGTATTCGCTGATAATTCACTAAGCTCTGTTAGCAAAAGAACTGCTCTCTCCAATCCATCCTTGATCTGCCCGTCCAGTGGCATTCCACTTAAGTGAATATGGAACTCTCTTACAGAATACCATGCATTTGTGATCATTTCATCTATGATTTCATCAAATGTCGATTCTGTTTTTCCCTCAGAGATTAACTGTATGATCGCTTCCAGCCAATAAAATTTATAGCAATAGGATGGACTTTTCATCATTTTAGAAAATCCATCGATATTTAGATTGTTATAATATTTTGGCTCAATTTCTAAGATATTTTTCCCTTGCAAATCAGGATATTCAACCATCGTTCATCACCTCGTCCTTCTCTGACATCTCCTGTTGTCCATATTTCTTTGATCTGTAATTGAGGGATCTGCAAGATAAATTCTTTCAATGAATCTTCTGTAAAATCCGTAAAATAACGCCCATTTCTCTCTCCTTCGAATTCACCATACTTAAATGATGTATAAATGATTCCATTTTCTTTTAATGCTTTGTTCATCTTATGAAATACAAGAAAAAGATCACTTTTTGATAAATGAAGGATTGATGCACATGCCCAGATTCCATCATAAATATTCTGGTCATTTAATTCTTCAAATAACATTTGTTTTACTTTGATTCCTGTATATTTTGAGGCTTCCTTACAAATCTCTTCGGATCCGTCAATCGCCGTTACGTTATAGTTTCGCTTTAGAAAATATTTTGTATCGCGTCCGGAACCGCACCCAAAATCTAAGATGGATGCGCCCGATGGAAGATAAGATAAAAATTTATTTTGTATGTTTGTAAAATCTACGGATCTTGTTGTTTGTATGAATGATTTAGTGTATTTGTTATAATAATTTATGGTTTTGTTGTTCATTGGAATCCTCGCTTAAGTACATTCTAATAACCATTTGACAGCTTTCGCTAATCTCTTTTGGGCATCAGCAAAATGTCCGCCGCTGTTAAATTCTAATGTTGTATGCTTTACCTTAGAATCATTGCGCAAAATTCGTTCCTGTGTTCTAGTTCGATCTCCAACTCTTGCCATGACCGGATTCTTTGTTTTTTCTTCTTTTCCTCCAAGGCTTAAGTAGATATTGCTTTCATGCTTTATTTGATGATGTAACACATATTCATCCCATTGTTCAAACCATAAAGAACCAGAGCAGCTTGCAATTGCTGAGAAGATATCCGTTTCATATGCTGTCCATAAAGCAAACAATCCTGCAAGGGAATATCCGATCAGATAAATTTCTCTGTCTACTCCGTAATCTGCTTTTAATTTCGGAATCAAATCATTCATTAACCATTGTAAAGTCTTTGGACCATTTCCTTTGAAATCATCATCTCCGAAGGCAGCAGGTGACTTCCATGGAGAAAAATCACCATTCCAATCTATTACCTGAAATGCACAGAAAAGAAAATCCTGATCATTGACTGTCTCCATCAGACAATCCCACATATGTGCTATTTCATTTCCACGATGAGGATACATTCCCCATAAAATGATCGGACCGCCGGAACCATTTTGCTCTATATAACATGTTTTCTGTCTTATCTGTAATTTCTGCATAAATACACTCATCTCCATAAATTTTTCTGCTTTTAATGGATTTATTTTCATGAATTTGGGCTTATTCCCTAGTTGTAGAATCCTCCAGTTCTTCTAACGCGTCCATATAATTATCCATCCATTCCATCTGCCATTGTCTGGGATCTGTTTCTGATATCTGGCTTAACGGATCGATTTCGTCAAACATTCCAAGATTCTCTGCCATATCTAGCGGAAACAAAGTTTCATCTGGACCGATTATTACCTGATCTCCAATCCCTAGATTCCTGTCATAAGCTGTTAATTCTTCCATCGAAATCTCTTCTGGTTCATCCATAGAATCTTCTTTTACATAAAAAGTTAACATTGGAATTTCTGCTTCTTCTGCTTCTATTTTTATGATCGTATAAATTGGTATTTCATTCATTGTTTGTAATTCAATCATATCACAATCCCCTTGCAATGATCAATTTCATGCTGTATGATCTGTGCTGTCCATCCAGAATATTTTCCATGCTGTTTTTTAAAATCCTGGTCCAGATAATCTACTTCTATCTCCTTATATCTCTTACAAGGTCTCACTCCATCCAAAGATAAACATCCTTCTTCTGTCTCAAATACGCCTGATTTCTTTGTGATCTTTGGATTGATCATTGCAAACTGAAATGGCCCAACTGCTACTACGATAATGTTCTTTTTAACGCCGATCATATTTGCTGCCATTCCAACACAATGATTCAGATTAGCTCTTAGTGTGTCTAACAGATCAACTACTACCTGCTGATCTGCTTTTGTTGCATCTGTTGATTTCTGTGCTAGAAACAATGGATCTTTCATTATATCTTTTATCATTTTATTTTAACTCCTTTATTTCCTTTAAAAATTCTTCTGGAGAAATATATAAATTTTCTAATACTGGTATCAAATATTTAGATGACTTGAGTCTGTCTACTGCCCATGGTTTTGATGTGCAATAGTTTGTCCCATTTGTTGTCTTGTGTATCGTTCATAAATTGATATTCCTGCCTTCCTGTTTCAATTATTGCAGCAATCTAAAAGACCCAGAAGTCCATGGTCCCTGAGTCTTTTAGAAAATACATTATAATGGTCCTAATTGGTATGGGTAACAACCTAATGGTTATAATGCATAATCTTGATTGTTTGCTGTTAAACTAAGCTTTTCTGCTAACTCTTCATTCAATACCATTATTTCAATATTCCAAATTTTTCTAATCTGTAATAACCTGGCTTTTAATTCTGCAGATGGTCCTACTAACCAAGCAACATCTTCAGCATTCTTAATTACCAATACAAACTTTAATTTCATATTTTTCATTTCATCTACAAATTGTAAGCTATCTCCAACCTCTGAAATATCCGGATATCTACCTAAAATAGAAGCTAAATAAATATGTAAAGATGCAATAAATTTTTCTACTAGTGAAGAAAAATAAACTTCAAATTTATGTTCTTTCTCCTCTGTTTCATGCCGTTTCTCCGCATTAGGACAACTTTTCTTTGCTTCTAAAAATATAATACTGTCCTCTTTATATTTTAAAATAAATTCTACTGTCTTAATTCCATCACCAAGATCCCTATAAATTTTAGAATTTTCAATATGAAACAAGTTAGATTCATCAAATTCTCCAAAATTCATTTCCGATTCTGTTATTACTTTCACTATAATACCACCCCAATTTCTTCTCTATAAAGTTGACGAAAAGTATCCATAATCGTATTATGTTCCAGTAATTCAAATTCTTTTGCAATCTCACATTGCACTTTACTCATTTCATCTTTATACAGCGAAATATACTGAACATTACTGTCAGATTTCCGTTTTATTTCAATATACTTAGATAAAAAATAATCATGTGTTGAAACAAAAATCTGTACACCCTCTTTTTCCAGCATAATTAATAATTCTGCCAACACAGGAATATATTTCGGATTAATATTAGCCTCTGGTTCATCCCAAAATAATACAGATCCTTTCTCTAATGTTCCGTTCTTAATAAGCTGCCATAATAGAGCTATCTTACGTAAACCTTCTGCAACTAAATTAAATTCTAATTTTGCTTGTGTACCTGGTTTTAAATAAAAACGATCTTCATGTAAAGTAACTTTTCCACTGCTAATCTGTTGTAAAATCTTTAAATATTTCTTCCTTGCAGCGGAATCTACACCTCTGGAAATATCAATTTTAGCAGCTGCAATAATATCTAAATAGGTGTCATCAAATTCTACATTTCCCATCTTCACTGCTGCATCTAAATTCCATGCATTGGATAAAATTTCTTTTGCTGGAATAAACACACTTGTGAGATCAGACATTTGCTTTTCCCATTTTTCCTCTGTTGTAATCTCCGCATCCCATTTTTTGGTTTTCGTTGAAAATGTCATTCCAATCTTTGCTGTGTCTGATCCTACGGATACTTTTGCTGTATTTTTCCCATTTTTCTTTCTATTTACTAATCGTCCAATACTTGACTGATCTGGTCGAAAAAGCATAGTTGTTTTCTGTGAAAATGATACATCGTGTTTAGAAGCCTGACATGCTGCATAAGCTAATTTCATAACATGAGTCTTTCCCATACCATTCTCGCCTACTAGTATATTTAATCCTTTATTAAATGGAATTTTTATATCATCAAATACCGTAAAATTATCCGCCTCTATATTTGTTAATGGCATTTTCATCACCTCATTTATTATTTTGCTCTAGATTTTTGTGTTAAAAAGTGTATCTAAAGTTACATAATTTGTTGTATTATATCCGTTTTTCTTATATTTTATTTCATATTTTGTAACTATAGATGCATATTTATGATTATACATGATTTATTATTTTTCGTCTATTTATATTCATCTTCATTGAGCAATATTGATCAAATATTTAGATGGCCTAAGTCTGTCTACTGCCCAATCTCAAAAATCATAATGCGTTCTCTCTCACTATTTCCACCAAACAAATCGGAACAATCAATTTCATCGGTAAACATCATCTCATCCACCGTCATCAGATATGTAAGATATTCGTCAGATGGATAATAGAAGAAACATAAAATCTGTCTTGGATGTTCATAGTATGATTCCATGATCCTTGCCATCACTTTTCTCAAAATCTCTACGGAAAATGGATTAAAAAAATAGATGCGGTCTATCTGTTCTGGGAGTTGAAATTCTTCTGCATTCGCTAATGAAAATGATACCCTCTCTTTCGATACGGCTTCTTTCTTATTTTCCATTACTTCCTCATAAATGCGTTCGTCATATTCAACTCCGAGGCAACGGCATCTTGTCTGGTAGGATAAGAAAAAGTCTACCCTTCCTTTACCACAGCCATAATCTAAGAGCATATTGTTCTTCCTTATAAGTCCTGTATTTGCTAATCGTTGCAGTACAGAATATGGAGTTGGTTCGTATGGATAGCGGTATTGATCGGATTGAGAGTCGTCTCTGCCCATGGTTTTGATGTGCAATAGTTTGTCCCATTTGTTGTCTTGTGTATCGTTCATAAATTGATATTCCTGCCTTCCTGTTTCAATTATTGCAGCAATCTAAAAGACCCAGAAGTCCATGGTCCCTGAGTCTTTTAGAAAATACATTTTTAAATCCAATTGCAGTCTCCACCCGTGATAGCAAGGCTTAGTAAAGCATCCATCTTTTTGACTTCTTCTTCACCCTCGATTTTCTGAAGTAACTGCGCAGTATCTAAAATATCTTCCATACTTTCATCTGGTCCAATCTCGTAGTCAATCTCTGCCTCACAGTCTGGACATGGAATCTTCTCCATCGTCTGTAATGAGAGAAATCTATTCCCACATTTTTTGCATTCATAATATCCGCATTTTTTTGTTCCATCTGGTACATAATACATTGTTCCTATCTCCTTTTTTGCTTTATTATCACATATTATACATCTAATCTGGTCTGTTGTCTTAGTTTTTTTGTGAGATCACAAGCCCAATAAGGATTAATACAGTTCCAATGATAGAAATCACTGTTATTTTTTCATGTAAGATTAACACTGAAAGTATTACGGTTATAACAGGGGATACGTAAATATAGATACTTGTCTTGATTGCGCCAATCCATTTTGTCGCAAGATTCCATAACAAAAATTATAATACGTTCTTTCTCACTATTTCCACCGAATTTCTTGAAAAATAGAATATTCATGCTAAAATAAATGATTGAATTATGAAATCATTATAAATGAAACAATCATCAAAGAAGGTAGTATTATGAAATCAAAACTTAAAAATTTTTCCTTACTTACAATCAGCACACTCATTATGGCTGTCGGAATTTACTTCTTTAAATTTGCAAACAATTTCACATTTGGTGGTATCACAGGTATTGCCGTTTTAGTTGCAAAATTCCTTCCTATTTCTGCCAGTGATTTTTCTTTTGTTGTGAATATTTTATTGCTGATCATTGGATGGATCGTCTTAGGTAAAAGCTTTGCTGAAAAAACAGCTTACAGCACGATTCTTTTATCTATAAGTTTATCTCTTTTAGAGCGAATTTATCCTATGAGTCATCCACTTACCAATGAGCCATTATTAGAGTTGATCTTTGCAATCTTATTGCCAGCGCTTGGTTCAGCAATCTTATTTAATATTGGAGCTTCTAGTGGTGGTACAGACGTTATCGCTATGATTCTTAAAAAATATACAAGTGTAGATATCGGAAAGGGCTTAATGATCTCTGATCTTATCTTTACTCTCGCAGGATTCCTAGTGTTTAACGTCAAAACAGGACTTTATTCTTTGTTTGGTCTGATCATGCGTTCTGCGTTGATCGACAACTTTATTGAAAGTTTTAACCGTTCTAAATACTTTCATGTTGTAACTTCCAATGCAACATGTATTTGTGATTTTATCCAAAATGATCTACAGCGCGGAGCAACCATTGTGAATGCGACCGGAGCCTTTACAGGGGATGACAAATATATTATCCTGACGGTTCTTAGTCCTTCACAGGCAGTGAAACTTCGAAACTTTATCAAAGAACATGATCCAAAAGCTTTTCTTTTAGTTTCTAATACAAGTGAGATTATCGGAAAAGGCTTCCATTCTGTCTAGGATGGACGGCCTTTTCTCTGCTTTCTTCTGGTACAAAATACATTGTTCCTATCTCCTCGTATAATATCTTTTATTGGATTTATTTTACAAAATATTTTCCTTAAATCATCACATACTAAGAAACGAGGAGGTTTCAATGCATGAATAATAATAAGAAGAAACGAGAACTTACAAACGAAGAAATTGATGAAAATATCTTCGAAATGTGCAATATTTGTTCTACCACGGATTGTACTGGATTGATCCAGGTTGTTCCAAGAACAGAAGCCGAGCTTGAATCTTACGAAGAATTGTACCCCTTCCGACCACCGTTTTTACCTTGTGATGATGATTAAGTCGTCATCCATTTTCTCCTGTAACAAGATCTTATGGCCTGTTATGACTATAAGGTCTTGTTTCAATGTCCACTTTCTCTTCTAATTAGTCTGACAAAAAATATCATCTCTTATTGATTCTAACATAATTGTTTGTGGTGTAGCATCATAATTTTCATCCATCCAAGCTACAGACTCATCGTCCAAATAATCCATGAAATCAATATATGTATTCTCATCATCCATTTCGAAAATTCCTTCTTTCTCAAAGCTCAAAACTCTATGAATCAGCTTATTATCAGGATACGTCTTTTTAAGAAATTCAATTTGCTCTTTTTTTAGTTTAAATTTTATCATACTTATCACTTCTTCCTTTTAAAATTTCTCAAATAATCAATTCCACTTTTTCCAAACATCTGGTTGATATCCTAGTGTTGATTGCTTTCCATTTCGAACAACTGGTGTCTTGATGACTTGTGGATTTTCTAATACTTTTTCAAGTTTATCTTCATTGGCAATATATTTGATCAGTGCAAGCAAGTTCTGATCTTTGCCTTCCCAATTGATCATATGATCTAAACCACCATTTGCCTGAGCTACTGAATTGAATTCGCCTTTGCTCATGCCTTTTTTCTTCATATCAACAAACTGATATTTGATTCCACGTTCTTTGAAAAAACGTTCTGCTTTCTTTGTTTCGTTGCATTTTTTTGTTCCAAATATTTGTATGTTCATGCTGGTTTAAAATCCTCCATTTAGATATGCTCTAGTTTCTTTATCTCATTCATCATTAAGCGCTACAGCCTGCATTTTGCAACTTTTTGACTTCATCTTTGTATTCAGATTTCACAAGGTTTCAACTCAGGAATGCTTAAGTTACAAAACAGCTTTCTCATCTAATCAGCTTTTATTACACCAGTAAAATGAGACTCAACAATCCTATCCATCTGTGCTGCAATCTCTACAAATGGCAAATTTAGATCAAGTGTCTTAACACTTATTTGACTGCCATGCATCTGATACACATTATCAGGCTGGATTTCTTCTTCTGTCTTAGCATAAAGAAGCATTCCTGAAACTGTATTATCTTCTTCTCCAAATTGATAGCTTCGATTTTTTACATAGGTAAAAATCTGATACAAATTGTTTGAATGAAGCTTATGTTTATCAAAATGAACCTGTGTAGTGTGATTGTAATATTTCGCATCAATGATAAGCACTGTATTGCCACGTTGCAAGTGAATATCAGTTTGCATAACCGGCAGCATCGTTCCAACACCATCGTCTAGTGCCCACGGAATCTGCGATGCACTAACAGACAATTCTGGATAATGTCTGCTGTAATATTCCAGAATAAATTTTTCATACAGCCTGCACATACGCTGCTCGTCTACAAAGGATGCTAATCTATAGTTACCTGTATCTGTTGTGATCAGCATTCCTTCAATCATCAACTGACAAATACTAACTAACATTCTATATGTTTGATTATTACGCTGAAAACGAATCGATGACCATTTAATTTCTGTCGGTTCTATAGAATCTACATTCGAAAAATACAACATTTTCTTCTTCAGATCATCTTTGTATTTTGCTTTTACTTTGCCGTTTCGCAAAAGAAGCATGACTGTTGTTTTCAAGATTTGATTCAACGTGTTATTTTCTGAAAGTTCATCAAAATCACAGGTAAGTACTTGTTTATGCAACAGTTTATTTTTAATTGTACCTGGCATATTTATTTTGCCACGCATAACCGTCAGCTCTTCCTGATGACTTATATATTCTCTGTAAAGTCCCTGCTTCAACTGCAGCCCTATGCCCTTGGCTAGGATTGCAGCCAGCAGATTATACATCTCATCAAAAGATTCTACTGCAACATCCTCATATGTCTCTTGCTTCAGTGTCTGAAAAGCATAGGAAAGCATATGGTAAATATTATTGATCAGAATACTCTTGTCCTTTGTCATTGAAATACCCCATGCAAAATGTTCTCCCAACGCTGTAGTTTATCAGTATCGTCAAACCAATACTCTGCTAACATTGGCAATATATCAAAATCAACTACATCTTGCATCCACTCATCCGTACATTCTGTCGTATTACAAAAATAGCTATGCCCAATACAGAATCCTTTCCCTAGAGATTTGTCGTTTGCAATTTCTCTGTTCAGTTCCTTAATACGGTCAATCAACGTATTGAATGTGTCATTTGTAAATGCTTCCTGATATTTAATAAATCCTTCCGAATCAAATCCAGGTTCCATGTCAAAGAAACTAAATCGGCGGCGAAGTGCATAATCAATCATTGCCAAACTTCTATCAGCAGTGTTCATCATACCAATGATATGTAAACGTTTTGGGACGGAAAAGCTGAGACCATTATAGGCTAATGTTGTCTTTGTCTCTCGATAGTTAGCCTCAATCAACATTAATAATTCGCCAAAGATTTTACTCATATTGCCTCGGTTAATCTCATCAATGATAAAGAAATAATCTTTATCTGGATGGTTCGCTGCTTTCTGACAGAATCTATAGAAAATACCGTATTTCAATTCAAATCCATCCTCAACTGGTTTATACCCCATTATAAAATCTTCATAGGAATAATTCTGATGGAACTGTACAAACTCAATGCGGTCGTCATCTTTCTCTCCCATCATTGAATAAGCCAGACGCTTAGCTGCATAAGTCTTTCCAACACCAGGTGCTCCTTGTAGAATGATATTTTTCTTCCTTGTAAGAACAGCTACGAGACGATCATATTTTGCCTCGGTCATGTAAACCTGATCTAAGAAATTTTCTTTTGAATACTCATCTTCATTCTTCTCATCTGTAAGCACTGAATTTTCTCGATGAATCAAATCAATGATAAATTCATATTCAGTCTTTGTCAATTTGAATAAACTACCCTGAGTAATACTAAAATACTCCTTTTTTTTCAATTCGAACCATGCATTCAATGTTGCAAAATCAATAGCTGATGGATAACTTTCTTCTAACTTATCAAAATATATTCTCTCTCCATCCTGCTCTGCACTTACACGAAATATAGTTACAATTTGTTTCACCGGAGTAGACTCATATCCAATCACCATATCTCCAACTTTTATATCAATGAAGTCTTTAACGATTTTACACTTATTCCCATTCTCATTAAACAAAGTCTCATTCTGAATTTCTCCAATTGGCATACTGACTATACTCCATATTTTAGGATTTTTTTCCTTCAAAAACCAATATTGTTGTCTATCATCTTCTTGAGACTGTGTAGAAAAAGGAACTTTTGTTAATTCTTCCTTATTCCAATAACGAAAAATGAAAAATGAAACATCTATGGTAAGTGTCCGTAACTCAGGGTCAGCATAGCAAGTCGATGTGATCTGAGAATTAAGCAGATTTCTAAGCTCATCTTCCTGCTGTAATTCTGCACATATCTCATCATATAATGCCATGAAATTTCTAATATTATCTACATAAGCCCCCTTCTTAAAACGATAGTCGCTTTGAAGTTCCGATGAGACAGCTTTTACTTCACTAAATTTATAGATATAATATTTGTCTGGATAGCGCAGCCACAAATATGTCATAATTGCATTTTCATACTGATAGTGCTGTGCAGCTCCATTTCCATGGCGCTCCAATAATGTATTGGACTTGTTTTTAAAGTTAGCAATTCTCTCACATAAATCCTTACTCTCGTCATATAGTTCCATATACATGAAACGTACCTCTTCTGGAGCAACCTGCGCAAAACTGGTAATCATTTCAGCTGGAAAGTTGTTTGCAGACATAAGCAAATTACCAACCTGATCCAGAGATTTCTTAAGCATCTGTGCAAAATCAGCTGAATTAATATCCCAATTCTCTTGAAAGCATTGCACAGCTTCCCATTTGTATTTTTCGTTAGGCCACTGTTGCTGCACAAAAACTTTTTTGTATTCTGCTAGTATCTGTTTTAATCGAATTTTATTGAACATTGTTATTCTCCACCTTTGAAATGCTTCTTTGGAATTTTTATAAAGTTTTTCATGATTTGGCAAGATCTGCGAGACCTCTTAAGTCTATTACAAATCATATTTTATCAACAAATCTCTTTATCCATATCTGTTTTTATTTGTATTACATCCATTAAATTTCTATCCATATTTTTAAATTTAGTCGCATCATCTGATAAAAATATACTGAATGATAACATTGGATTCATAAACAAAATCACTTCTGCAATTAAATTATTATTCATATCTGGATGAATCATTAACATATGACAATTTAGTTTAACCTGTCGTAATAATTTTTGCATATCTTCATAAAGCGAAGATATGCCTGTAAATTCCTTGCATTTTGTTTTCATTTTTCCATTTATTGCTTCCTTGAGATAATTCTGAATTTCCTTTGCACGAATATCATTTAAATAATCATCTCCAAGTTTATATATTGCATATTCAAAGCCAATTTTTAATATCTCCATATAAAATCGATTGAAATCTATTTCTATATTATATTGAATTTCAGGTTTCGAAAAATGACTTTCACTTTTTTCTAATTTATTAATAGCTGTTTGTATTTCTTCCTCTGTTTTATTCATTCTGGATAACTTTTTTCGTAGTATATTCCTTGCCTCATCCTTAGAAGATGCAACTATTCTTAATTTATTATCATTTTGCTCAATATACGGAACCCTTGTAGGATGATAATTCGAGTCGACTCGAATTCGATGACCATTTTTATCTTCTCCCTCTTTAAAAGCATTTGGGATTTCTCCACTTTGTCCTTTTAATCCAAGACTCTGTCTTATTATTTTTATAAACATATTATTTACAAAATAATTATCAACATATGTTCCTAATCCACTATTACACTTCTTGCAAACATTAAATATTCTTAATGTTTCATTACCAAGTGCCTTCGGAATTATATGTTCTTCTGTCCAACAATTATGTTTATCAAATTCCGCTTCCGTTTTTCCACAAAATATGCATTTCTTATTAAAATATTTTTGCATTATTTCCTTCTTTCTTTTTATTTCATATCAAGCTCCTGCTCTACTTTTTATTTCATTACACCACTTTGATAAATTTAGTTCCACATCTGTACAACTTTCTAAATGGGATAATAAATGTCGTTGATTTAATAGATAAATAAAACATAATATTTCTTTTGCCGTTCGTCGTTTTTCTGAAGTTGATATTACACTAAAAAAATTCATATCTGACATAGATTTGGTTTGATTAAGTCTATGACTTCCATTATTTAGGATTAACCTATACATTAAATTTTCAAAATAATTTTTATATATTTCTTCTGGTAATACATTTAGTATATTTTGATCTGTTGAAACTTCATCAATTCCTTTTTTATATTCAAATGTTGAAAATGCTTCTAATACCTGACGCATAATATTACCTATTATTAATTCATATTCTACGGCATTTCCTAATGCAAACTCATAAATGATTTTTATAAGTTCTGTGTATTCTTGCCGTCCATTATATGGAAAATTAATTAAAGTTTGATTTTTCAATTCATAACATTGGTAAGTCGATTTATAACCATATTTTGTTTTATTTGCTTCAATCAACTCTTTAAAAATTTTTTCCGCATCATAGTATGTAAGTAAATCATGTGTCATAATAATTGCCCTAGTATCTTCATTCCCTAACAAAAATTTTCCAAGCTGATATCTTAAAAATGACATAATCCCTGTCTTATTCTCAATATCAAAACTTGATACCGGATCATCAATTAATAACAAATATTCTTTTGTGTAAGCTTTTAATTCTTCTTGATTCTTTAAAATACTCGCAAAAAAATAACATAAGCCAATTATATTTCGTTCTCCCTGAGATATCTGTGAAGGTTGTACCGGTTTTCCATTAGAAAGTAATATATAGTTATCATCACGATAATCAATTTTAAATCGTTCGTTTGAAAAAAAGATATAACTTAAATTACTATTAATAATTGAAAGAGCTACCTTAACATTTTTTTGTTTAGCCTCTAATTCATCTAGGTGCTGTTTTGCATTAATATATATTTGTTGTTTTTCAAACAATTTTTCACGATCTTTCTTTAGCTGTACTTCACATACTAAATACTGAAGATATGACTCCTGAATATCAAAATGTGCAATTAAATCATTTATTTTTGTTAAACGATCAATGATTGGTTTTGTAGCTGTAATTTTTTTATTATAATCCTTTCTCTCAACTTCTAAATTTACCATTTGCTCTCTTAATTGAACCAATAAATTAGAAATACAATAAATGTTCTGTTCACACGGAGTATATGGATTATCAATTTTTCTTTGAATAATCAAATTATTGGTTTTAATAGCAGTATTTATTTGAGATAATAACTTCATGCATAATTCCGTTCTATCTGTAACTTTAAAAAAAGGTGAAAAATCAATCTTAACTTCTTCCATTAGAAAAGCTCCTAAATCTGCTTGATGTTCTTCAACTTCCCTATTAAGTACTTTTTGAATACTTTGAACCAAATTATGTTTATACTTTTCAGAAACTGGTTGCATACATGTAGGACACATACTAATTTTCTCATTTGAAAATACATTAATCATATTATTTAATTCCAAAGTCTTTCCACTTTGTACAAGTTCTAGTAAATAACATTCTCTTTCTGACAATTCTGGCTTCTCGATTTTTTTTCTTAAAAGTTTTATAATTTCTTTTTCATTATATTTCATGTTAAGTACTGGAACTTTTGTTGAAATTACAGCATCTCCTTGCTGAGCTCTTCGTAATTCTTTTAGTGTTTCATCAAACTCCAGAATTAATTGATCTCTTGTTTTTGATGTACTTAATGAAACAAATTTTTTATATGTGTCATCACGTACACTTGTATTCTGACGATTACCTTTTATTAATTTGTCTTTGCCTGCCCAACATTCATCCCCTTGAAGTGCAAAGCGCATTTTCTTTATATAATACTTTGGAGACTTCTCACAATCAATTTTTTCATGTTCTTTTACAACCGCTTCTTGCTCTTCATAATCAGTTTTACTCTTTTTTAATTCTTTTTGTGCCAATTCTATTTGTTCAACAAGTTCTGCCTGATGTCCTAACATAATAATTGTATTTAATCCTGATTCTCTAAATTTTATATTCTTATCAACATATTCCTCGTCAAATACAAAAATATGGGATTTTTCCTCATCTGTTAGCATAACTCTGGAATTATTTATATCTAAAAATTCTGCATCTTCAATAGATTCTTGAACATCCCCTTTTGCTTTTTTTATTGCTTTAGCTAATGTGCTTTTTCCTGCGCCATTTCTACCATAAAGAAGTGTACCTTTACTCGACTTAAGTTTTTTACCGTTTCCATTGCAAGAATTAAGTAAAAATATATCTGATGCATTTTCAAAATTAGCACCTTTTAATCGTACCCCTACAATATCTTTTAACATTCTTAACCCTCCATAAAATAATAAACATCACAAATTTATTAGATTCCATAGCATCATCTTTCTAATATCATATAGATATACCGTCCATTTTGTAATCTGATTTTGGTCGGCATATCTATATGATTGAAAATTTATAATTCACTACATCAAATTTCAAAATAATCCCTTACAATCTTCTCTGTAAATAATTAATTTTAATAATATTTTCATAAATTAAACTTGTCTTTGAACATAATCATGTGCACATATAATCCTACTTCTTTGAACAATATCACCTCTAACAGCACAATTCCCTTTTGCACACCCCTCTATTGGAGTAAAATTTACACACGAATTACATTTTCTGCGTTCTTTTTTCATTCCATGTCCATCACATCTGATCATTTCATAACCAATAATATATTTCTGTAATTCTTTATCCGGAATCGTTTTCTGTAATTTTTCATTCGTATCATTTTTTAATTCAAAATGAATATCCTGACCATTCACATCTGCTCTTAAATTAATATTATTATTTAAAAAACCTGCTTCGTTTAAAGCATCAATTGTTTCACAATCTAATTTTTCGACAAACCTTAAAATATCCTGCATTATTGTAATTGATAATCCATATCCTGTAGACATATACTCATAAAATATGCATCCATAGTAATTACCTTCTTTTAAAATTATTCCAATTACATAATCTCTAGATTTATAATCATCTGATAAATCATGATACATTTCGTTTTTTCCATTGTATTGATATTTTTCCTGATTTTCCTCTCGATATTTTATATTGTGTATTTTATCAATTGCAATTTGTCTTTTTGTTTTTTCTTCTAACATATCAAAACTATTTTGTTTAAATTTTTCAATCATCTTATCTCCATAAAATGATTGAAATTCTTTTTTACATTCTTCTAATATATTTAACTGTGTAGATAAAAATTTATCAAAAAAACTTTCAGGAATATGCAATTTACTTGAAAATTGTTTTTTTCTTTTTGCGATTGTTTTTCTTCTCTTTGCATATTGAATCACTCCAACAGATACATCTAATACTCCTGCTAATTCTATATCATTTAGTTTATAGATTTCTTCAATAGCATCATATATATTTATTTCAATTGGTATTCCCTCGGCATCTTTTTGCAAAAGTTCCATAAATTGTTCATATTGTATTTCGTATCTTTCATGCGGTATTCTTATATACCAAGGTGCCGTTTTCGTGATCTCATTATAATAATCTAAAGAAGCTCCCCAATCCTCACATACTTCTTTCTTATCAGTTTTATATATTCCACATACTTTTCCATCATACAATTCACATGTTTTACATGTCTTATTCAATATCATATTTATATTTCACCTTTATATAATCACATTATGCGTTTCTAAATCACCTTATATGTTTTCATATGACCATAATTCTTCTGAAAATCTATCACAGTCTTTAATACCTTCTGTATCTGGCATAGCCAACATGAGTAATCTTTTCGGTCTTGTCATTGCAACGTAGGCTAACCGCATCAATTCCTGTCCTAGTTCTCCTTCCATTAAAAGTTTAGGAGTAAGTGTATTCCCTGTACGACTTTTTATATATACTAACACAGCCTCGTAAGATTCGCCTTTTACACCATGAATTGAAGATCTAGTGTATTTATCCTCTTTTTTCTTTTCAAAATAATTTTTCAATGCTATTTTTTTGAAATTCGGTGTTTTTGTATCACTGCGTTTTATTTTAAAAGTAGTTTTTATATTTTTATCCGATGATATTTCATACTTATATTTTTTACAATATTCTGCAAAATCTACAGAAAAATCATTTACCCATTCTGCAATTTCCATATCTACATCCGGCATATTAACTAAAATCTCTATAATAAAATCTTTCCAACTTTCTTCAGTAGTATTTTCCCGTATTTTTTGTTGCATCACATATCTATCTGCATCTTCATTAAAAATCATATTATACGTTGCTTTCTCTGTACTCTCATATGCTTTTTTTCGTGATCCATACTTCCATTCATATGCAGCATTAGCAAACAATTCTATTTCTGTACTTTTCCATAATCCATTAATATCTGTATCAGAATATATTCTTCCTCTTGTTAAAACAGCAATATTTTTAGGTGATATCTCAATCTCCATTTCTTCACATTTACTGATAAAATAATTAATAATATCTGTTTCTGAATTATCCTTCATTAACAAAAGAATTGGCTTCTGTGCCTCATCCTTCCAATATCCTATTGCATTGTTACTCCTCATTCCTCTTAAACTGGCAGAAAAATATGATGTTGCATTACAGATATTTTGCGAACTTCTAAAATTTCCCGTTAATTCTATAGTCCTCCAATTTGTATCTTCTATTTTCTCTAAAAAACATTCCGGGTTAGCATTTCTCCATTCATATATTGACTGATCTGAATCTCCCACTAAAAACATTGATTCAATTCCTGATTCACCTAATAAATCAAATACTGCCATTTGATTTACTGATGTATCCTGTGCCTCATCAATAATAATTATTGGAAATCTTTCTGCTATAGCTGTTGCAATTGTAGGATATTTTTTTAACAATTGATAAGCAAATAATGCTGTTTCATTTTGAAAAATAATTCCACTGTCTAACAGCATTTTCTTATATTGCTTACATGGTAACATTGGCGCCCTTCCTTTATCACATTTAACCAATTCTTTTCCCTTATAAAATTGCTTATCAATACCATAATAAAATTGTTCTATATTATTTACACAACCTTTACTATGGCATGCGCTTCGCCAAAATTTATATGGTTTCTTCAATGTGTCAGTCATTGCAATCCTTGGGCGTACATTACCAACCATTTCAAGATGTCCATATCGTAATACAATAAACTCATCAATAAAACTATCTACTGTTCCTATGAAATGTGGATATCCTAATTCACCCAAACTACCATGAATTGATTGGGCCTTTTCTTGTATCTCATTGCTTGCTACATTTGTAAATGATAATACTGCTACACCACTATGATAGCCTTTCCAATCATCTATATAAGACAATAATTTATGTGCAACTGTATATGTTTTTCCGCTTCCTGGGCATGCTTTTATAACAACTTTTCCTTCGGCAGCTAAGAATTCTTTTTGTTCTTTTGTCATTTCTTCTTTCATAGCTAATTCTCCGTCACACTATAAATTGCATTTTTTAAATACTCTGGAATAATAAACTCTTTTTCAATTTTTTCTTCTTTATCTCTTTTTTCTTTCTGTTCGCTAATAACTTGACTTATATACTGTGCAATTGCACCTTTACATTTATCACGAGTTCTTATAAACAACCACACACACGTTGCTTTTTCATTTAAACTAGATAAAGATTCAATCTTCTTTTCTAATTTTAGTCCTAGCTTTACATAGCAAGTTTTTACAGCTTCTACCATATAATAAATATTATTTTCGTGACAACACAATGCATACTCTAGTGTTTTAACAGCTGGAAATATATTAATTCCTGCTTCTGAACACGATGTTTCTAAATCATTATATCTGTCTGATGGTTGTCCCATTTGTAAATTTGTAACAATATCTGAATTGACATCTGCATAATCATAATCTTTACTAATATAATCTTCTTCATCCTTTTTTGTACATCTATCATCATCCGTAACAATAGAAACTTTTTTAAAACAAGTTTTTACTTGTTCTGATGAAAAGAGATTGACAAATGGCTGAAATGCAATACTATCTACATTAACTAACTCTACTGCATATTTTTCCAACGGTCTATCTATTGCTTCTGCCATTGCTGGAATTAAAATTGCTTCACTAATTCCTTCTACAAATAAAATTCCACGTGCAAAAAACATTTGAGACTTTGTAACATCCAAATATCTCTGTAAATATTTTTTATTATCTTCCGTTAATTTTGCTTCTGAAAACGGCAAACAATGTTTTTTATGTCCATATTCATATATCAAATTAATATTTTCTATATCAATTTTAGCTGCTAATGTTGGAGAATGGGATGTATAAATAATCTGGATATTCCTGTCATTTCTATTTGCATCTTCTAAAAAACTATGAACTAACTCTTGTAACTGTGGATGCAAATGAGCTTCCGGTTCTTCCACTAACAAAAGATTTTGATAAACTCCGCCCTTTTTAATTGCCATATCTCCAAGTACTGCTGACATAAATAATAAATTATTATATCCCAATCCATTTTGATACAATTCAAAAGAAGCATTTGCAATTTCTTTTATCCTGCTACTTACTTCCGAATCAAGATCCTCATCTTCTAAAATGGAAATCTCAAAGTATATTCCCTTAACATCTTCTTGTATTTTTTTCATGTCCTTATGACTTTTATAATATTCCTTTGCCTTTTCATATACAGAATCCATTTTATTTATCAATAACCACTTTGGTTTAACCCACGCACGTAAGGAAGAAGCGATTGAATCAAATCTTGGCTCTATTAGTCCAATATCTATCTGTTGATTTAAAAATTCTTGTTCAATTTTCGCAAGGTTTTTATTTATAGTAGTTTTTGTTTTCTTCAATTGCTCTTTTTTTAAAAGACTGTTATTAGCATCTTCTAAAATCTCTACCAACTCTTTCCTAGTTTCTTCTTCTGGAACCATATTTCTAAGTAATTGTGCCAATTTACTATTTTTAGAAGGCTTCATCTCACTTTCTGAATCTCTCAATGCACCAAGAAAAACTACATCCATAGCCTCAAATGTATCTGAAGTTAAAGAGTTTCCTTCTACACCAAATCCCCAATAAACAGAACGAATTTTTTCTGTTCCGTTAGGTGCAATATATTTTTCAAATTTTATATGAAAATCTCCGCCTTCTCCACTCTCACTCTGCGGATTCCAAATTTCAATCAATCTTTTAGGAACTTCTTCTAAATATACATCAAATTGTGCATAATCAGCCACTGTTCCATCCTCGCTAATATGCAAATCTGATTTTGAAAAAAATATATCTTTTCTATATGTTAGCGTAGAATAAGCAATTCTAATTGCATCTATCACTGAAGATTTACCGGAATTATTTTCTCCAATAATTGCATTTACACCTTGATTAAATTCCAATGTAACTCCATCTTCATCGAAAACTCTAAAATTTTTAATATCTAATCTTTTTAAATACATACTTCTCCTTATTCAATTACTATACTTAATATTTATAAAATATATTTTGTTCGCATTCAATTTATTTTATTGAATATAATTAATTATACTAATAATTATATCATGTTTTTATTTATTTTCAATAATTTAAGAGCATATCGGACTGCCTATTCCAATATGCTCTTAAATAGTAATGTCTATTCAATTTCTGCAAAATAACTATCTTTTTCCCTTGTAATATAAAGCTGTTTTTGCATCCACAAAACTTACTCAATTCATAAATATCGCAGGTACTTGATTTACTTAAGTTTTTTATTTTATGTTTTCAAGAAATCTTAGATAATTCCTTAATATCTGTGAGACTTAAGTTATGCTCCATTATAGTCAGCTTTTGAATTTACTTATTATTTTCTTCCATTAAAACATCGAATCCCTGTGTTCTTATCTTCTTGTCAGCTATCGACATATTCTCCATTGCTTTCATAAACATATTTCCAGAATCAATCATATTTTTAGCCAAGCTCCAATCATCCGGAACTGGAATCAACATTTCTTGAATATGTCGAGGCTGCAGATGTTGTTGCACAGAACCATATTCATCTAACAACATAAGTGATAATGCGGTAGACGAAGTAAAATAAGCAAGTAAGTATGCTCGAAGATTTGCATCCTTAACACGGATTCGAACAAGATCATCACTGACAATATAATTCTCAGCTAAATCCTTTGTCGCATAAGTTACTTTGCCAATTGTTCCTGAACGTGATATCAAAATATCCCCTTCTTGAATTTTTAACTTGCCAATACATGATTTTTGTTTTTGGTCAGCACGGTTCGCATCTAACCATTTTATTGTAAATCGTCTAAGTTCTAATGCTGCATTAGCTGTAAGATACGGAATCAATGTTGATGTATCTGTCGGATTATCAACCTTAATACTAGCAGAATTCCAACGTGGACCAATATAAATTTTAATTCCTGCCTCAAGCTGACCTACAGTAGTGGTTGCCCAATTTTCCTTATTATCAAAAGCAAGTACACTATCTAGTGCTGCATTTAACTTTGGTGAATAATGTTGTGGATTAATATTAATATGATCTTTAATATCGCTTTTTTTGATTGTAAAAATATACTCTGATTTTTGATGTTCATTACCAGACACAAAATCAATATATGCATCTGCTATTTCATTAAGATCGTGATTCAATACACCCGTATTATTTCCATTTCCATCCAAAACAAACACAGAATTACCTTTAGAATCTTGACCAATTCTTTGAGACATCGCCATGAAAATATTATAATCTTCTCGAGGCATTTTTTCTTCATCAGGTTTTCTCAAAAAGAGAATACATGTTCTTACTCCTGTGTCTGGTTGAAATGTATCTTTATGAAGTGTAACAACACCTGAAAGTTCACATTTATCTAAGATCCACTCCCTATAAGCTTCATAACTTACATTATCCAATATACCTTTAGGAAGAACAATGCCCATTCGACCGCCTGGTTTTAACCAATCAATACATCTTTCAATAAACAAAAGCTCTGGTGCTTGATGCTGCAAAATATCTGAATCATCTCCAGAAAAAACAAAGTTGCCCTCATCAGTTTTCTTAAAACTATGTCCGAAGTCATAATTTTTCAAAATAGATTTATCAGAAATCTGAGACTCTACTTTTTGTCCTGAAAAAGGAGGATTGGTAGCAATTACAGCTGGTGCATTACTTTTTCCTTTGGCACATCTTGATACAATCCAAGGATCTAATCTCGAATACAAATCAAGAGAATTACCACGTGTCATGCCCGACTGTCCATCACCAGTAAGTAACATTGCACACTTTGCAATCTTAACCAATCTAGATGCAATTTCGACAAGATATACACTATCTTTGATAATATTCAACTGACGATCTCTTATTGGAGAATTTGCTGCCGTTCTAGAGAGGACTTTTCTTCTTAAATATCTAAATATTCCTGTTGCAAATCCGCCGCTTCCCCCAGCTGGATCAAGTGTATGTTCACCTATCTCTGGATCCAACATTTTTACCATCATGTCAACTACAAGACGATTTGTAAAAAACTGTCCTTGTTGTCTCTTAAGATTGATATGTGTAAATTGTTCATACGTTTCTCCCATGAGATCCCAATCATCAGCATCATCGTTTCTAGCTGCCAAACTCCAGTTTTTAAGAACACCAACGGCCTCTGCTATGCAATCGTCTCCAACTTGAATTTTTTCATGAGGATCAAATACATCAGGGAACTGATCTGCATATTCTCTAAATAATGTTTGAATTTCTGTAGCAGCGTGTTTTCTTCCTTCTGCTGTCTGAAAATCGCTTTCAGTTATCCAAAAGCGAGGAAATTCACCTGGTGTAGTTTCATCTTGAATTTTCGCAAGAAGAATTCTTACCATATCCATAGCAAGATCAAAATCTTCATTTTCCATTCCTCTACCATACAATTTGTTATGGCAAGCAGACAAAAGAAAACGGACATTATGCGGTCTTGGTAACTCACTTTTATTTGGTATCGAATCAGTACCTGACCATTTTTCTCTATAACGTGGGAGTGAAAGAATTTCTTCTAATCCAACTTCATTACCTGTCTTTTTCTTATATACACTAATTCCTGTCCCATTTGTCCATACTCCACCAACAGCGGACGTATTAAAAATATATGATACTAATTGTGCATATCCTTCAGTTGCATTAGGCTTTTTGCATTCGACAACAAATAGTATATTTCCTTGGTCTCTTTCGAGACAAGCTTTTTTAGATGTATAAACTACAATATCTGCTCGAATTTCAGCACCATCATCAGAACTGAGAACTTTTGAACCTTGTTGCACCGGAACTTCCCGTGCAATAATAGTACGAGGATAGCCATAATCCGATTGAAGTATATTGATAAATCTCTGGCGCACTCTTTCCTCTGGCGTATCTTTTAAAACTTTTCCTGTCAATGTATCAATAATATCGCCATCATCATTAAACTTTACGTCAACTAATTCCATGTTATTCCTCCCAATTTAATTAACAAGACTTATCATCTGGTACAAAATCCAGAATATCGTCTATCTTACAATTTAAGGCAAGGCAAATTTTCTCTATACTTTCTAACGATACATACTGATCACGTCTTAATCTGGTCAATATATTAGGACTAAATCCAGCTTTATCAATAAGTTTAGTAGATGAAATCCCTTTATCTATTAGCAAGTGAAATAATTTTTTATAAGTTACTGCCATATTATCCTCCTTGCTTTTTGCATGTCATTATTCGTTATAATATCACATAATCGTGAGTTTCTCAAGAATAATAGGATTAGACTTTTTAAAAGAAACACTATAATCATCTTTCTAAATGTTTCACCTAAAAAAATCTAAAATAAACTCACTTTCCAATTTATTCTTATCCTTATCAGAAATAAATGTATTATAAGTTCCTTCCGTTATATACATTTCATTGCATCTTTGACAATATACTGCATTTAAATTAATCATTTTTGCGTCTTCATCATTACCATATTTTACTTGAATTTTTTTATTTTCCAGAGTATCTCCACATTCAGGGCATCCATTTTTTCTTAACAAATCCTTAGGATATACATATATTTTTTCGTATCTACGTTTTTTACATTCTTCTTTTTTATGATGTTGAATATATTTACAGCTTTTACGGCAACAACATTCCATAGCAAAATAAGGAGACTCTTCTTGCAAACATTTTCCTGTCTTAAAATCATAATCCTCACATATTTCCTGCATATTCAAATTTTCTTCCTTGAATTCTTGTTGATCTTCATCCAAATCATCATTCTTTATGTCTTCTTTATGTAATGGATTCAAATCCTTGCTAAGATAAATCTTAAATGCTGCATACGGTATTCTATATTTATCCAACATTTTCATTACCATATCTCTGGTACTATTTGCACTCAAATTAGTTTCTACAAATATATTACTTCCCTTTATTTTCTCTGGATTCCGCAGACTTGCTTCATTTCTCGAAAAATATTTTCTAGTTTTTCCTTGCATAAACTTATCTTCCAAAAATTCTTCAAAAATCTTATTGTTTTTCTGATATAATATTTCGCATATTTTTACCAACATTTGCTTCCACATTCTTGCTGGATATCTAATTTCATCTAACGAAAACGCTGCTGGTTTTGTATAACGAAAATCTGTCATCAAATCATGTGCTACTGTTTCATCAACTCTATATTCCTCATAGTTAATCCTTTTTTGATCATCTTCTAAAAATTCCATATCATCTTCTAGAATTTCTTTATCTGCACTTTTTCGTAAGTCAACTTTTTTCTCTTTAGGCTTATCAACTCCAATTTCTTCAAAAATATCTTTTATAGAAAATTGTACCGATGCAATTGTTTTTGACATATCGATATATTTTTGCATCTTATCGTAATCTCTTTCTCGTAATAAATTCATAGCATTTTCATCTACTAATGCTTGTTCACTTTGCAATACATCTTTAATAGCTCCAATTGCTTTATCAAGTAATTCTTGATTTTCTGGTGTTTCATTCTGTATAAACTTAATGATACTTAATATTTTTTCAAGATTCATAATTTCTCCCCTTTTTATCATTAGATATAATCTTCCTCAATCAATCTTTCCAACATTTCCTTAAAATTTGATTTAGTAATTTTTAATTCATTTCCATTCAATAACCTCTCCACTCGCGGATAAATTGAAGATTTTTCCACTTCCGCTAATATGCTTCCACTATTTTCCTTTCCATATCCACTATGTGGCACTGGTCCAAATAAAATAATTCTATACTGTGGTGCATATTGCATTTTTCTAAAATCAAATTTTTGTATATGTTTATAATCCAAATAAAATTCAAATCTATTTTTATCAATTCCAAGCTTACTCGCAATTCCCAATAAAACTTCCTCTTTTACTTTTGTACCGCCAATAACAACTATTTTTCCCTCTTTATAAGAATAAAAATCTTGTTTCTTTTCTAATAATTCTGTCATATCAATCATTTCTAGAAATTCCTCTAGTCGATCGCTTCGATTTAATTTTGACAAAACTGCTGTAATCTTATATGGCAATTCTTCTATAATTTTATCTTCTAATTCGGAGAGTTCTTCAATTGTCAATGACATATTATCCCTCCTCGTAAATTGTTTCCATTTCTGCAATTGCTTTTGATAATTTATATTTTAATACTTTAATTTCATCTATTTTCGCTAGGTATTTTTTAGCAATTTTATTTTGTATATCTTTTTCAGGACACGGAATAATAATTTTCTTTAATCCATCCACTGGAATATTAGGCATTACCGCACCCACCATTATGCGTGACAATGCAATACCACCATTTTCACTTTCTAAGTATGCTTTAACAAAATATGGATTGACCTTTGTTTCATCTAATTCGATTACATACAGATTTCCATTAGCTAAGACTTTTCGTTCTTCTGGGACTGATACAACTGCAACTTTAGCAGGTGTACCATTCTTGGAAATAACAAGGCTATTATTCTTAACACAGTATTTCTCTAATTTTTTATCTATTGATTTAATAAATGGAAGATCATCATTAATAATTCCGTTTTGTATATTAGCCAACATTAAATATTGATAATCTGTAGGATTGTCCGATACCATTTCATCTAATATACTAGCTTTCACCTGCGCCCCTCTTGTAATATTAGTAATGACATTTCCAAAAGGAATTCCATTTTCAACTTCCGCCTCTGTATATATAAATCGAGATGGGTTAATCGCAAAATCTTCCTTTTCAATTTCTTCAAATGTAACACATTTTGAATTTTCTGTATCTTCTGTCATCATATGTACAATTTGATCTATTGTTTCATTAGATAATACATTTTGGCGTCTACCTACAGAAGCCATTGATCTTACATCAACCATTCTAACCATTTTATTACTTTTACTTAATACTATCATTGATACCGGAATAGCTGTTGTAGAATATAAATTAGCTGGTAAAGATATGACAGCCTCAATCAATCCCATTTTTAAAAATCTTTCACGGATTTTTTTATCAATTCCACCATTCCATGTTGTTCCATTCGTAGCTATTACTACAGCTTTGCCATTACTTTTTAAATGTCTTTCAACATTCATAATGAATAACCAATCCGATTTCGTTACTTTCTTTATTTCAGGAACAACTGATTCAAATTCCTGTAATTTTTCTTTATTTATCCCTGTATTATGTTTCAAAATATTCCATGGATAATCACAAAATATTTTGTCAAATTTTTTATCCATATTTAAATCAAATACTGTACCTTGTTCAATTTCAGTATAGTCTGAAATAAGATTTAATCTTATATTTGATATTTCTTTGTAATGAGTATTTATTTCGATACCATAATACTTTGAATTCTTATCTTGTTCTATTGCATTAATAAGGAAATTTCCTACACCACAACAAAAATCTGCTACCTTTTCATTATTAATATTTAAAATCTGTGTTGCGAGATTCACAATACTTTCTGGAGTTTCTGAATTAGGCTCTGATCTTCTATTTGAAATTGGCATCCACAAAATAGTTGCTAAAAGATTCTCCACCGTATAATCATGTGCTATCTCAATTACAACAGACCATAAATTTCCAACACATTCTTTCAAAAATAATGATTGCTCGAATGATAATTCATTTTCAATATAATTTGAAAGTTCTTTTGTACTTTGCAATTCATTATCCGCAACTAAATATGCTAAATATGCCGTTGCAAATACATTTTTTGATTTTATTTCGCTTGTTCCTCTTAATCTAGACTCAATATCAAAACAAGTTTTCTCTACATTTTCTAATTCTTGATTCTTCAATTCTTTTAATGTCATATTCAACATATCCATCTCCTTTGGTTATTTATAATCAAATTTCATAGTATTATAATATCACTGTATATTTTGGTTGTCAATTACCAATTTTGATTTTTAATAACCAAATATTCTTTTGTTTATTAAATATTTTTTATACTAAAAAAGGAGAACCCCTCAAGCTCTCCTTTCCAATATAGAATTCCTAAGTTTCTACAAGTCAATTACAAATTCTACTATGCAATATTACAATTAAGTTACTAATTTCTTCCACCTACTCCTCCGTCTTAATACTACTAATCACCACATCCCCCAACTGGCACCCTACTTTCCTAACAACAATATCCTCTATCTGACTCCTCTCCACCTTAGACAGATCCTTCTTATTTACCAACACATCCACCTTCCCATTCGTAATCGTAACAATACTATTCAAAAATCCCTTAGCCCCTAGCAGATTCTCCGCTGCCGTCTCCATCTCCATCTGTTCTGACAGCATCGCCAGTTTATCCACTGCATCCTGCTTCACACTATCTTTCACTGTCTGATCATTAATAATCTCCTCCAGTGTATCCTTCGCCTTGCTATGTGTCTGCTCCCTCTCAAGTTTCGCTTTCGCCACATAATTACTAACCTGTGCATTTGTAAGCACCGCTTCCCCAACATCAGTCACATCATCGGTTACTGCTGCCGCACTTTCTTTTGCCACATTCTTTGAAACTGTCTTCGTCTTGCTATTCTTCGTCCCAGCCGGATCGTATTTCTGACTATAATTTACATACCCTGCAACAGCGATCACAACCGCTAAAGTCATGATGATCATCTGATTTTTCTGAAATACTTTTTTCATTGTTAGGAATCCTCCATTTTTAAGACTTTCACTTTATAAGATGAAATATGAAATAACACAGAAACTGCTTCAACGATCTGATTCTTTATAATATCATTCCCACCGCCTTGGGCGACAATGACCACTCCTTCGACAACTGGTTCTACTTCTTTGATCACATATGGAACTTTCTTTCCGTCTTCTTCGACTAAGACGGTCTGTTCATCTTCTTTGACCGTTTTTTCTTTTTCACTGCTGTTTTGTTCATAGGGACTGTCTTTATTTACGACGGCTTCTTTGGATGAATTAACGGTGATCATCACTTTTACTTTTCCGACTCCTTCTACATGTTTTAATGCATTGACCAATCGCCTCTCCTGCTTTTTCACATAGAGATCGGTAGAATCTTCTTTTGCTGTGGTTTCACTACTTTGTGTGTTCTTCTTTGTCTTCCCGGATGGGATGCTTACGATGATCAGACTGATGCCAAGAAGTAAGATCAGGCAAAGTTTTGGAATGCCGATATTTTCGATCAGATGTTGTAGTTTTTCCCTCTCTATCATATTTCTTCTACTCACTTATATTTATATTAGATTCCTTCATATTATAGAAGTTTGAAATTGCGGTTTTTAGTTTCTTTGTATGACGAAGCTTGTCTGTTTTGATGTCGATCTTCTCGATAGTTCCTTTTTCATTTACCTTTGGATCAACGTCTAATACTTTGAGATCGTACTGTGAAAATAACGTTGTGATCTGTTCTTTGATCTGATTTTGTTTTTCTTCTTTTGCTCCATCTAAAAATGCAGGGTTATTTTCTCCTTTGACTGAGGTTGAGATTGCCTGTGTCACGATATCTTCGTTAGATAAATAATAGGAAACTGGCTGCATCATCAAGGAGATGAGCATAAATCCTGTCATTAGCCGAAGGTATGGCCGGTAGATGCTTTTGTCGCAGAGCTGATCGATCAGTGTTGTTAAGATCAGGAAAAATATGATCATTTTCAGATAATCCATAACCCTTACCCCGCATAATAATTAACGTTGGTTGAGAATGCGATCAATGCCACAGACAGGATAAATAACAGTGCCATCGTAAAGATCATCGAAAGCATTAATTTCCCACTTTGAATAACTGCATCCATCGCTCCGGTGATCCTTTTGTCGGATATGGGCTGAATCATGATCCCTGCCAGTAGATAGGTAAGAACAACTGCTGTGATCTCTATGACTGGTGGGACGATGATCACGATCAGTACAAGGATTCCAACCGCTCCGATGCTGTTTTTGATCACAACTGCCGAACCGATGACCATGGTCATGGCTGAATTCAAACCACTTCCGATTCCTGGAATGGCACTCATTCCTTTTTGGAGAACTGTATTTTTCATGGAATCAACGGCTGGAAGGATCATCGACTGGATCAGCTGAACTCCTAACAGGACACTTAGGAATCCTTTGAGCAAAAACTTGATCACACCTTCGAGCGTTTTACATAGTCTTGAAAAATGTTCTTCTTTAGATATATGGTTGATGATCTTTAAGACAAATAAGATCTTGATCATCGGAAGTAAAACAACATTTGTAAGAGTTGTCATTGCATAGATCAGCAGTAGATAAAATTCATAAACTGTCGTTGATGTCGTGATCCCGGAAGTTGAGACAACAGCCAGTGAATATGCCATGATCATTCCTTTCATATAATCTGCCATTAAGGTAACAAGCTGCGTCACTGTTTTGTTTAAATAAAAAAAGGAATGTACCATGACACCGCATAAGATCACATAAGTGATATAAAATGCACTATTGGCTGTGCTTTGCTGAAAAAAGGAATCGGACAGATTTTTAAAGATGGCTGCCGTAAATGCGATCAGAAGGATTTCTCTGATCAGGTCTTTTTGGATCAACATACGGTTTAAAAAGACCTCTTTCATTTTGGCTTTGATCGTATGCAGAACACCTTTTACATTTCCGTGGATCAGCTGTTTTACTAATTGTGTATAAGATAGATCGATCTCTTTGTCTTTTAAAGTGTTTTCCACATTGGTAAACATATCTTCGTTTAGTTTTGTTTCTTTGGCTGAAATATCATTTGTTCTTGTAAGGATCAGTAAAAACAGCAAGGTTAGCAGGAATATTCTTTGTTTCATGTGCCATTTCCTAATAGTTTCTGGATCGTTCCAAGCAGCGATTCAAAGACTGGAAGTCCAACGATCAGGATCGCTAATTTTCCTGCAAACTCAATCTGCTTTGCAATCGATGCCTGTCCTGCATCTTTGCAGATGTTGGATGCAAACTCGCAGATGAAAGAGATACCGATCAGTTTTAAAAGGATCTGGAAGTAGCTTTGTGGGATTTTTGAATAGGACCGGATCATCTCAAACACGGTTAGTATTTCCTCCATTTGTTTTAGTCCATACATTGCCAGAAGAATGCTTGAAATCACTGCGATCACGACTGCGATCTCTGGACGGATCGTTTTGATCTTCATGGCGATCAGACTTGCAACGATCCCAAAGACTGCGACTTTTATCATCTTAGTATCCGCCTCCAATCTCTAGGATATCGTAAAAAGTGTCTGGACGCTTTCAAACAGATCATAGATATACGGGATCACCCAACCAAGAACAAGGATCAGTCCGGCAAGTGTGATCAAAAATGCCTGTTCGTCTCTTCCGGAATGTTTTAAGACCTGCACAAGGATCGTTACAAGAATTCCAACGGCTGCGATCCGAAAAATGATATTGACACTCATAACCCCTCCTTGTCATAAAAATGTCTGGTAGTTGCTTTATAGTAAGATGATCACGATCAGAACGCTTAGTGATATACCGAGGCTTCGGTACATCTTGCAGTTCTTTACTACTTGATCTTTCATAAGGAAGATCTGGTCATCGAGTTGTTCGATCGTCAGCAGGATCGTTTTCTCCTGCATCTGTTGGTCAAGATATCCGATCGTTTCACCCATGTTTTTTAAGATTTCATAAAACTTTGGTTCATAGATCACTTGTTTTAATTTCTGCTCAGCGGTTTGCTGCCATACTTTGGCAAAGGATTCTTCGCTGTGTGTCTCTAACTGCTTTGCCACCTTTTTTAGAAATGGCTGATATTCCTTTTCTGTCTTTGTCGATATTTTTAAAACAGCTTCTGGAAGTGGGGTAAATCCATAGCGGATCTCTCCTTGCAGAAGGTATAACATTCGTTTGATCGCAATTCCCTGTTCCAGACGTTTTTGTTCTTTTGCGGCTTTGTGAAATCCAAATCCAATCCCTGCAAAGATCACGATCAATGATCCTAATATCTTGATCAATTTAGGACCACCCCGTTTTCATCCATGATCTGTGCGATATAGCCAGGCTGGTTTCGCTGTTCTAAGATCACGTAGCGCTGAAACATCTTTTTGTTGATGATCTCCCGCATATAGGGATTCTTGGATAACGATTCTTTGTTCTTTCCATGGGCCGTTGCAAGAATGCTGCATCCACGGTAGGCACAGAAAAATAAGGCTTCCACATCTTCTTTGCTTCCGATCTCGTCCACAGCGATCACATCGGGGGCCATGGATCGGATCAGCATATTCATGCCCTGTCCTTTTTCACATGCATCCATGACATCCGTCTGAATCCCGAGATCATTTTGGGCAACGCCTTGGTAGCATGCTCCGATCTCACTTCGTTCATCGACAACTCCGACGGTCTGTCCTTCATCAGAGATTTTTCGGATCATATCCCGAAGCAGAGTTGTTTTTCCACAGCCGGGTGGTGATATGATCAGCGTTGGAATGAGTTTTCCCATTCTGGTGCAGCGTGAATATAAGATGTCAGCACATCCTTTCACTTCATGTGCGACTCGGATATTTAACCCGGAAATATGTCGGATTGTTTTGACTTTGTCATGATCCATGACAACGGTTCCGCAGATACCAACTCGGTGTCCGCCTCGGATCGTTAAAAATCCTTGTTTTAACTGTTCGATATAAGCATACATCGAATAGCTGCTGATATATTCCATGGCTTGTCTGATCTCTTGTGAGGTTACGATATGTAATTGTTCTTTTCTTGTTGTGATCTTTCCCTGTTCGGATAAATAGCAGGTTTTTGCGTTGTATTTTAAAATGACTGGCTTTTGAATACGCAGGCGGATTTCCTGAAGTTCGTCCCAGTTGATGCCTGCCTGCTTTATGATCGTTCTGATATGTAATGGAAGGATTCCTAAGATTTCTTCCTCTTTCATAAATTTAAAAACACCTCCCCATTTTGGTATAATTCAAATATATGTGATGGAAGGTGTTTTTATGAATGTTATTTTATTTTTTCTTCTGATAATATGGTGCGATCTGGTCAAAGGATTGTCTGAGCTGATACTGGAAGTTGTTTTGCTTGACGATATTTGTCTTCTGGGTGACAAACTTGTCTAACTTCTGCATATACTCTTCTTCTGTGACACTTCCTTCTGCCACGTAAGTAAGACCTTTTTCCCAGCTTGCGGTTAAGGTTGGGTTTAAGAGTGATCCAATGGATGCACTGACAACATTGACGATCATCTCTCCGGTTAAAGTCGGTGTTACGATCTGTGTCTTTTTATTTAATGCAATGTATTTATTGGACACTAATTTCTTTACGATCTCTGCTCTTGTCGCACTTGTTCCGATCCCGCTTCCTTTGATCTGTTCTCTTAAATCTTCATCTTCGATCAGCTGTCCTGCATTTTCCATCGCAAGGATCAGGGAACCTGAGTTGTATCGTTTTGGTGCGGATGTCGTTCCATCTTTGATCGTATAGTCTTTCACTGGAAGAGGCATACCTTTCTTCAAAGATGAGATCGCAAGGATTTGTTCTTCTGTTAATTGGGCTTCTTTCTTCTGTCCGCCCATTCCTGTGACTTTTAAGTATCCTGGGTCTTTTAACATCTTAAAGTTTGCAAAGAATGCTTCGCCTTTGGTCTGTGTCTCTAATTTGATCTTTAAGTACACAGCTGGCGGCATAAAAATGCTTAGGAATCTTCTGGCGATCACATCGTAGACTTTCTGTCCCATCTCTGAAATTCTTGATAAACTGCCTACTGCCTGTCCGGTTGGAATGATCGCATAGTGGTCGGTGATCTTCTTGTCATCTACGTATTTCGACTTGATGATTCCCTGATACTTCTTGTCCTGCATGATCTCATTTGCAAATCCTGATAATGGAGTGTAGTTGTTTAATCCCCCGATATTTTTATAAATCTCTTTGGCGACCGCACTGGATAAGACTCTGGCATCGGTTCTTGGATATGTAACCAGTTTCTTTTCATATAGGTCCTGGACCACTTTTAATGTCTCATCTGGACTTAGCTTGAATCGTTTGGAACATTCATTCTGAAGTTCTGCCAGATTATATAATAACGGCGGATTCTTCTTTTCCTGTCGTTTGGATGAGGATACTACGATCGTCTCATTGTTGCTTCCATCTTCTAAATATTTGATGAATTCCTGTGCATCGTTCTTGTCCAGAAATCCGTTATCCTTATATAATTTCTTGGACTCAAAGTACTTTGATCCTTTCACTGCTTTCCATTCGGCTTCCACTTCAAATCCCTGGCAGTCAAAGTGTCCTAAGATTCTGTAAAACGGTGTTGGCACAAAGGTACGGATCTCTCGTTCTCTCTTGACGATCATTCCGAGAACGCAAGTCATCACTCGTCCGACTGCTACCACTAAGCTTCGTTTCTGATTTAAATAGTTACCGAGTGTCCAGCCATATTTGAGTGTCAGGACTCTGGAAAAGTTGATCCCCATCAGATAGTCTTCTTTGGCTCGCAGATATGCGGCGGCTGCTAGGTTGTCATATTCACTTAAGTCTTTCGCTTCTTTTACCCCGCGGATCACTTCTTCTTTTGTCTGGGAGTCGATCCAGACACGTTTTTTCTTCTTGTCTTTGCTGACATTGGCCTGCTGGTCTACCAAACGGTAGATGTATTCTCCCTCTCGTCCGGAGTCAGTGCAGACGTAGATCGTATCAATGTCTTCTCGATTAAGGAGTGAAGATACGATATCAAACTGTTTTTGTACTCCTGGGATCGTTTCATATTTGAATGTATCTGGGATAAATGGAATGGTTTCTAAGTCCCATTTCTTTAGTGCAGGGTCATACTGGTCTGGATAAGACATGGTAACTAAATGTCCGACGCACCATGTGATGACTGCCTTGTCTCCTTCCATGTATCCGTCTCTGTTTTTTGCATTTATATTCAGTGCCGCTGCGAATTCTCTTGCGACACTTGGTTTCTCTGTGATAAATAGTGCTTTCAAAAAATTACCTCTTTCTAAAAGTTTTACGATATATTATAACATAACCATTGAAAACATGATATAATTAAATCTGGTTCTTATGGAATTCATATTTGTAGAATCATGATTCCACATAAAATTTATACTGAAAGGATGATGAGTATGTTTTTAAATGAAGCAACCAAACTTCGTGCACAGACAATTATCAAGGGACTTGAAAAAAGAAATATGCATGGTGTTTTCTGTGCAACCAAGGAAGACGCCCTAAAACAGGCTCTTAGTTATATCAAAGAGGGTTCTTCTGTTTCTTGGGGTGGTTCTATGAGTGTTTCTGAGATTGGGCTGATGGATGCCTTAAAGGAAGGAAACTATCATCTGATCGATCGTTCTGTTGCAAAGAATTTTGATGAGCAGCGTGAGATCTTTTCTAAGGCTGTCTTATCTGATTATTTCCTGATGAGCTCTAATGCGATCACCTTAGACGGAGAACTGATCAATATCGATGGAACTGGTAACCGTGTTGCGTGCTTAAGTTATGGTCCTAAACATGTGATCATGATCGTTGGTATGAACAAAGTTGTCAATGATGTGGAAGATGGTATTAAGAGAGTTCGTAATTTTGCCAGCCCTCCAAACACCCTTCGTCTCGGACTGAAAACCCCTTGTTCTATGACTGGACGTTGTGGTGACTGTTATGGAGATACCTGCATCTGCAGTCAGATCGTTGTGACAAGACGTCAGAGTGCAATGATGAAAGATCGTGTCAAAGTGATCCTTGTTGGTGAATCTCTAGGTTATTAAGGCACTCGCTCTTTCTATTAAATATCACAGAACACAGACATTTTATCAGGCATTTTCACTGGATATTTTATCGCCATTCCAGTGAAAATGCCTTTTCTATTCTTGAATTTTTATAACAATCATAGTAAAATCAAACTATATTATGACACAATTCGACATTTTTTATAACAATATTGATATTATGAGGTTTTTCTATGAATTATGATATTTACCATTCATCTATCACTTATTTTCCACTGCTTCCGCTTTCTAGAACCGTTTCATTTGAACGCAAGGTACTGGATATCCGACAGATGCCTGCTCAGGTTTTGTTTCCTCATTGGGATGATGAATTTGAGTTTATATATGTTCTCTCTGGCATGATGGAATTTCGTGTCCGGCAGAAGGCTTTTCTGGTTTCTTCTGGGGAAGGTTTCTTTTTAAACACTGGGGAGATTCATTCCGCTTGTGTATATCAGTCTTACGACTGCCGCTTTGTTATCTACCGAATCTGCCCTTCTGTTCTTTTTCAGACAGAAGATAATCCTTTATATCAAAAATATATCAAACCTCTGGTTGATCATCCTTCTTTTGGATTTTTAACGTTCGTTCCAAAAGTCCCTTGGCAGAAATATATCCTTGAAATGATCCGCAAAATGAATGATATCTGTGACCGTCCTGTTGATGGTTATGAATTGAAGATCAACCATTTTGTAAACGAGATCTTTTATTATATCTTTCATAATGTGAATCTCTCCAAAGAACTGTCCTTAAAAGAATCCAGAGATTTGGAACGTATGAAAGATGTGATGATATATCTCAATAAAACGATCGACCAAAAGCATACACTCGCTGATATTGCTTCTTACTGCCATCTAAGCAATAGTGAATGCTGCCGACTCTTTCAAAGAAATGTTCATCTAAGTCCTGTGGATTATCTGAATCAACTTCGTATTCATATGAGCTTGCCTGAGATCATAAAACATGAGAAAAAGATAACAGATATCGCTAAGATGTATGGTTTCTCTGGCAGCAGTTATTTCTCTGAAATGTTTAAAAAGACCCTCGGCATAACGCCAAGAGCCTTTTATAAATCTGTTCTTCAGCAACAAACTCTTTCTTCTAACGCTGATCCCATTCACGGAAGGCGATGAATTTCGTCTTCCAAAGAAGGCTCAATGCTGGTGTTAATGCCCAGATCATCTTTGTCCCTTCTTGCATGATCAGATCGATCTTTAATATCCCCGCATACTGAATTACCAGTAGTAACGTAAAGATCACTAGTAATCCATATGCAACAGAATAAGAATTATGCACCTTCTGCCCGATCTTCTCACTAAAATAAAAGCGATCCAGTGTCAGAGAAATGATCGAAATCACTGATAAAATGATATTGATCGTATAAAATGTATGCATATCCATATGATTAAACCAGGTTGCCAAAGCACCTAGAAAGATCATGATCTGTGCATACCATAATACTTTTTCCTGTTTTTCATATTGATTTCTCATTGATTGAAACCTCTTTTTCTTTCTTTTAATAATGAATAAATACAGGATCTCCGATCTTCGTCAGGTTATATACAGATCTTGCATCTGATAATGTTAAGTTAACACATCCATGAGATCCATTTGTCTTATAATATGTTGGTGACCAGCTTCCCCAGTCTCCTCTGCTGCTGTAATGATATCCTGTTCCTGTCCACATGATCCTTGTCCAGTATCTTGTTGGAACACTGTAATCCGCACCTGTTAATGTCTTTGTAAGTTTCTTCTCTTTGATGTCATAAACACCGGTTCTTGTGATACGATCTGGTGTTGCTTTTCCAGTGATACAAGTTGTGCTGAATACAAGTTTTCCTTTCTTGTAGACGAAAACTTCCTGTGCTGACAGGTCAACTTCACTGTAGTTTTGTGTATCCCAGTCATTTTGCTTGTTCGTATAATCCATACGATATCCTTTGTGGCTGTAGACTGGTTTTAAGCTTGTAAGTAAAGCCTGTTCATTCTCCTTGGAAGGGTCTTTCTCATAAGCTTTGATCGCAGATTCATCTGGTGCTTTCTTTAACGCTTTCATTGTCTGTGCGATAACTTTATCATAATCGATACGCCATCCATAGTCTCCACCACTGACTTTGATCTTCTTGCCAGAATGTGTCTTAAATGTTCTTGCGATTCCCTGTGTCTTGTATTTTAAGCAAAAGCTTTCTAACCATTTCTCGACGGCAGGCTGATCTAATTTTACAGTATGTCTCTTTGTGTTTACTTTGATGCAGTCTTTTAACACATCTGGACCTAATGTTTCTTTGACATTATTGCCCATATCCCACTGAATGAAATGTAATAAATACTCATTGTAGGTTGTCTGCATCTGTTTTAATTCTTCATCATCATGATACAGACCAGGCTTTTTATAGACGTCCGGATTCTTCTTTTCATCTGTCAGATTCAGTGTGTTACTTAAAGACTCTATGGATTTCTCTACTGCGTCATAAAATGCTTTACGGTTTAAGTAATTTCCTTCATCTTCCTTCTGGATTACACCGTATTTCTTATCTGCAGAATATGCGATCGTTGCATCCACTGGTTTTGTGATCTTATATGTATCACTGCCTTTGATCAAAACGGATTGTTTTAATTTGGCCTTTAATTTCTGCTCTGATAATGCAACTGCTGTCACTTTGGTTTTTTTGCCACCAAAGATCGTTGAAAATACACTTTGGCTGTGCTGCTTTTTGTAAGCATCCTTTACATGTGATTCTGTCTTAAATGCAAGATCGATCTCCTTACCGGAAATCACTTCCTGTCCGTTATTTCTTCCCTTGATCTTTAACTTGTAAGAATCAATGGATTTCTTTACTTTCTTCACTGATTCTTCGTATGCCATTCCTGACACATCAACCTTGTTAAATGTACTCCCCGGATACCAACGGTTCTGATAATGGGCATGGACACCGATAGCGGCTGCTATTAAAACAACCGCTACGGCACCTCCTATGATTCCCCCTTGTTTCTTTGTAATCCTCATATTGATTTCTGCCTCCAAATACGACTCTGTGATGGATTATTCATAGAGTGGATATTTTTCTGTTAATCCTAATACTAATTCGTTTGCTTCATCAAGTTTCTTGTCTAATAATGTCAGACGAATAGCTTTTGCGATCACTTTCATATCGTCTTCTTTCAGTCCACGAGTTGTAACAGCTGGTGTTCCAAGACGAAGTCCTGATGTTACGAATGGAGATTTTGGATCGTTTGGTACAGTATTCTTATTACATGTGATATGTACAGAATCCAGTACTTTTTCAGCTTCTTTTCCTGTCAGATCATATTTCTTAAGATCTACTAACATTAAGTGGTTGTCTGTTCCTCCAGATACGATATCGAATCCTTCTTCGATCAGTGCATTTGCAAGAGTATCTGCATTCTTCACAACCTGTGTCATATATTCTTTGAATGATGGGTCTAATGCTTCTTTGAATGCTACAGCTTTACCAGCGATCACATGCATTAATGGTCCACCCTGGATTCCTGGGAAGATTGCTTTGTTGAAGTTGTATTTTTCGTTCACTTCATTGCTGCACATGATCATTCCACCACGAGGTCCTCTTAATGTCTTATGTGTTGTAGTTGTTGTTACATGAGCATAAGGGATTGGGCTCTGGTGTAATCCTGCAGCTACTAATCCTGCGATATGAGCCATATCTACCATTAAAACTGCCCCAACTTTGTCAGCGATCTCACGGAAACGTTTGAAGTCGATCGCTCTTGCGTATGCACTTGCACCAGCAATGATCATCTTTGGTTTGCATTCTAATGCGATTCTTTCTACTTCATCATAATCGATGAATCCTTCATCATTAACTCCGTATGGTACGCAGTGATAGTTCTTACCAGACATGTTGACTGGGCTTCCGTGTGTTAAATGTCCACCGTGGTCTAAGCTCATTCCCATGTATGTATCTCCGACATTCAATACTGCGAAGAATACTGCCATGTTTGCCTGTGCTCCAGAGTGTGGCTGTACATTTACATATTCGCATCCAAATAATTCTTTGGCACGTTCTCTTGCAAGATCTTCTACCACATCTACATACTGGCATCCACCATAGTAACGTTTTCCTGGATATCCTTCTGCATATTTATTTGTTAAATGACTTCCCATTGCAGCCATAACAGCTTTGGAAACAAGGTTCTCTGATGCGATCAACTCAAGATTTGTTCTCTGTCTTGTTAATTCGTTTTCCATTGCTTCTGCTAATTCTGGATCGTAGTTCTTTACTTCGCTAAAATCAAACATTGTTTTCTCCTTTATATATTTATGTAAAATAATATTGTGTCTCGTATATTGTGTCTTGTTCTTATGATCATTCGATTGCCTGATCTATCTGATTATTCTTGGAACTGTTCTTTTAATGCTTCTACTGCACGTTCTACACGACTCTCTTTGATCAGAACAGTGATCTTGATCTCTGATGTGTAGATTAAGTGAATGTTAATTCCACGATTATACAGTGCTTCAAACATCTTAGAAGCTGCTCCGCTGTTAGACATCATTCCAGCTCCGACGATAGATACGATTCCAACTTCTTTATCACTGATGATATCTTCGTAATCTGCTTCATCAAATGCTTTCTTTAATGTTTCAACGGCATGATCTGCTTCATCCTGTGCTACAACGAAAGAAATATCTTTATTCTCTCCACGTCCGATGGACTGAAGGATCAGTTCCACGTTGATTTTTTCTTCTGCAATGGCACCAAAAACTTTTGCTGCGATTCCTGGCTGGTTTTTGATTCCTTTGATTGCGATCAGTGCAACTTCAGAGTTAGACTGAACACCGCTAAATAACATTTTCTCCATCTGATTATTCCTCCTCTGGTGTTGAAAGTTCAATTCCAAGTTCTTCTAGCTGTAATGTATCAACCGGTCCTGGAGCCTGTGTCATCAGGCAGGAAGCATCTTTTACTTTCGGGAAGGCGATGACATCACGAATGCTGTCTTCTCCTGTTAACCACATAACAAGACGGTCAAGACCATAAGCTAAACCAGCATGTGGTGGTACTCCAAATTTGAATGCATCTAATAAGAATCCAAAACGGTTGTAAGCATCTTCTTTTGTAAATCCAAGAGCTTCAAACATCTTCTCCTGAATATCATCCTGATGGATACGGATTGATCCACCACCAAGTTCTGTACCATTTAATACGATATCGTATGCTTTCGCACGGACATCTCCTGGTCTTTCATCAATGAATTCAAGATCTTCTTCAAATGGCATCGTAAATGGGTGATGCATTGCTGTGTAACGATTCTGTTCATCGCTCCACTCAAGTAATGGGAATTCTGTAACCCATAAGAACTTATACTGGGATTTGTCGATCATATCGTACTGTTTCGCAATGTGAAGTCTTAAGTTACCAAGTACATCAAAGACAACTTTGTCTTTGTCTGCGGCAAATAGTAATAAGTCTCCTGCCTGTCCATCCATTGCTTTGATCAGTGCATCCATCTCTTCTTCTTTCATAAATTTAGCGAAAGATGATTTCACTGTTCCATCGCTCTTTAACTGAATGTATGCAAGACCTTTCGCTCCGAAGTCTTTGGCGTAGTCAACGAATCCATCGATCTTCTTACGTCCAAGATCTCCTAAACCTTTAGCGTTTAATCCTCTTACAGATCCACCATTCTCTAATGCTCCTTTAAATACCATAAAGTCGCATCCGGCAACTGTATCGGATACATTCGTAAGTTCCATTCCAAAACGCATATCTGGTTTATCAGATCCGAAACGGTCCATTGCTTCTTTATAAGTCATGCGAAGCATAGGAAGCTGTACATCAATATCTAATACTTCTTTGAAGATCTTCTTTAACAGACGTTCATTTACATCGATCACATCATCGACATCAACAAATGAAAGTTCCATATCGATCTGTGTAAACTCTGGCTGGCGGTCTGCACGTAGATCTTCGTCACGGAAACATTTTGCGATCTGATAGTAACGGTCGAATCCAGAGCACATTAAAAGCTGTTTAAACAGCTGTGGTGACTGTGGAAGTCCGTAAAATTCTCCTGGATGTACACGGCTTGGTACAAGATAATCTCTTGCTCCTTCTGGTGTACTCTTTCCTAAAACTGGTGTCTCGATCTCTAAGAATCCTTCATCCCCTAAGAAGTTACGTACCATTCTTGTTACATCATTACGAATGCGTAAGTTTCTCTGAAGATTTGGTCTTCGAAGATCAAGATAACGGTATTTTAAACGAAGTTCATCTTTGACTGTCTGATTCTCGTCAATTGGAAATGGAGGAGTTTCTGATTCTGATAAGATACGTAATGTATGTACCTTGATCTCGATATCTCCTGTCTTCAAGTTCTCGTTGATCGCTGCACTTCTCTTCTCTACAGTACCTACTGCTGCAACGACATACTCACTTCTTAAAGAGTTTGCCTTATTATAGTCTTCCTCAGATAATACTTCCTGATCAAAAACTAACTGTAAGATTCCTGAGCGGTCTCTTAAGTCTACAAATATAAGACTTCCTAAATTTCTTCGTTTCTGTACCCATCCCATGACAGTGACTTCTGTTCCGATAAGTTTGTTGCTTACCTCTGTACATCGGTGGGATCTGGCTAAACCTGACATTGATTCTGCCATGATATTTCCTCCTTCATCCTTTTCACTTTGTACGAAAGGCAGAGCCCGTATCTTCGGTTCTGCCTTATATATTCTTTTATGAATCTTTTCTTACAAGGATCTGTTCGATCTCTGCAGCGTAAAGTACGTGATAATCCTTCTCCGGATACCACTGTTCATCTAAAGATTTATCAACAAATCCTTCTGGATCCATTGGCTGAGAATATAACTTCTTACAGATCAGTACGATCTTTGCTTCCTCAAAAAATGGAATTCCATTCGCATCTGTTGGTGTCAGACGTGTCTTCGCGATCTTGTCTTCATCTCTTCCAGATACACTTCCAAGATAGCTTAAATCCTTCTTAAAAGTATCATCATAGAAAGATAATGTAAATGATTCTGACTGGTCAATGAATTCTTTTGTATATCTTTGTGGTCTTAAGACTGTCACAGCAACATTCTTACCCCACATAACACCTAAACCACCCCATGAGGCAGTCATTGTGTTAACTTTTCCTTCCTGATTCTTTGCAGTAACAAGCATCCATTCCTTACCAATCAGGCGAAATACGCTTTGGTCGAAATCTTCTGGTGCCACGATCGCATATTCACTCATGCATGTTACCTCCTTTCTTGTAATTATTACTCATTATATATGATTTTGTCAAAAATGTCACGAACTAGTATAAGAAAGCATGATTTTATTTTAAACAATCTGCGATCTTATCAAGCGAAATGGTCGTAACTTCTCTTGTTTCCATATTTTTGACATTTCCTTCATTCTTCGCTAATTCGTCATCACCAATGATGATCGTATTCTTGGCATTCAGCTTATTTGCATATTTCATCTGTGCTTTTACGCTTCTTCCAAGATAATCTGTTTCTACGACAAATCCCTGATCACGAAGATCTACAACGATCTGGTAAGCTTTTGCTTTTGCTTCCTGTCCAAGAATTCCTACATAAAGGTCAATATCTCTTGTGCATGGAAGATCTACTTTCTCTTCTTCTAAGAAATAAAGGATTCTCTCTACACCCATACCAAATCCAACAGATGGCATAGAAACTTTTCCATCGATCTCATGAACAAGATTGTCGTAACGTCCACCACCACATAAAGTAAATCCATCTTCATTTACAAATTCGAATACGGTCTTTGTATAGTAGTCTAATCCACGAACGATTTCTGTATCAACTTCATATGGAATATTTAATGCATCTAACAGACTCTTTAATTCTTCAAAATGTGCTTTACATTCATCATCTAAATAGTCGATCGTTCTTGGTGCATCTTTGACGATCTCTTTGCATTCTGGAACTTTACAGTCAATGACACGTAATGGATTCTTTTCCATACGTTCTCTGCATGTAGGACATAAATGTTCTTCATGTTCTTTTAAATATGCTAATAATGCTTTGTTGTATTCTTTTCTACAATTTTCACATCCAATGCTGTTGATGTGTAATTTTGCATCTTTTAACCCAATTTTCTTAATAAAAGTGGATACTAATGTAATCAGCTCTACTTCTGCTAATGGACTTTCCGCTCCGACAAATTCAACTCCGAACTGGTGGTGCTGTCTTAATCTTCCACTCTGTGGTTTTTCATAGCGGAATGCTGGTGTGATATAGAACATCTTGATTGGCTGTGGCTCATTTGCCAGACCATTCTGTAAATATGCACGGATTGCTCCTGCTGTTCCTTCTGGTTTTAATGAAATGCTTCTGTGTCCTTTATCTTCAAATGTATACATCTCTTTCTGGACAACGTCTGTTGTTTCTCCAACACCTCTCTGAAAAAGCTCTGTATGCTCAAATACTGGTGTGATGATCTCGTGAATATTATAGGATGCGCATAAATCTTTGAAAATATTCTCTAAATATGTGCGCTGGTCCATATCTTTTCCAAACCAGTCTTTTGTTCCTCTTGGTGCCTGTGTAATCATTCTTGTTCCTCCTCAAATAATTCATCCAGATTGCCTTTTTCCATCACAGTTTCCATAACTCCGTCTGAAAATGCGACTCTCTGGAATGCTAAAAATACTTTCATATCAAAATTCTTTACTTCATCGATCATGATATCAAGTGCAGTCTCAACATCAAATCCTTCTCTATAATCCCTGTTTGAGATCAATGCTCCGAAAATATCACATACATGCATGATCCTTCCAACCAATGGAATCTGTTTTCCTACCAGATTATGTGGATAACCGGTACCATCATAATGTTCATGATGATATAGAACTGCGTCTAAAACCGTCTGGTTATAATCGTAATCTGCAAGGATCGCATATCCAATGGATGGATGCATTCTCATATATCTTGTTTCGTCAACAGCCAGAATCTCATCTTCCACTTTCTCATTCATATAGAAATTAAGTCTTACTTTTCCAAGATCATGTAACATTCCTGCAACCGCAAGATCATAACACACTTCTTCTTGTAATCCTAATTCCTTGCCAACAAGATAAGCCAAATTACTGACAATGATACCATGACTGATCGTTTCTTTTATATCCGCATGGATCGGTGTCTCAATATCTGTTCGTCCATAACTGATTGCCATAATCAAACTCCTGTTTATATCATCTTTAATTCTTTTCTATGAATGATCTCATCAATTCGTGTAATGTATTGCTTTATATCTTTAAGATTTTCGATGCGGTCCACCTGATGGTCTTCCTGATGGACGATCTTTGAAGATGTACCAGCACCAACTGCTATAATATCATGTAATTCCTCCATAATCAAAATATTATAGAGACATTCTTTTCCTTTTTTCGAAAAACCGACATTCTCAAGGTTCCCTGGAATGTTTTTCTGCCGGTATAAATAATATGGTTCCATATTCATATCTCTTGCACATGAAGCGGCATAAGATACCATCTCTTCACTCGCTCCAAAGTGATATGTATCTTTCATTCGATTCAATCTCGATGAACGCTTGACTGCAAGTGCATGAACCGTTAAACTCTCTGGATCAAGTTTTTTGATCTCATCTAAAGTATAGGAAAGTTCTTCCATGCCTTCTTCTGGAAGCCCACAGATCATATCCATATTAATGTTATCGATCCCAGCCTGTCTCGCAAGATTAAATTTCTCTTTGATATCTTGTGCGAAATGATTTCTTCCAATAATTTTTAATGTCTTATCATTCATTGACTGTGGATTGATACTGATCCTTGTCACACCATATTTCTTTAGAATCTTTAATTTCTCGAAATTCAAGCTGTCTGGCCGTCCTGCTTCCACAGTGATCTCCTGGATCTTTGAAAATGGGAATCTCTTATTAACCTCATATAACAGATATTCCAGATCTTCTTCTTTTAAAGATGTTGGTGTTCCACCGCCAATATACATCGTCTGAAGTTCTTTGTGCGCATAAGTCTTTGCCACAAAATCCAGTTCTTTCAATAAAGCTTCAAGATAGTCTTGTACAATATTCTCAAATTGATCGATCGAATACGATGTAAAAGAACAGTACAAACATGTGCTTGGGCAAAATGGGATTCCTATATATAGACTGTATCCTTCTTTGTATGGAAATGCTTTTAGAAGTTCTTTCTCTTTCTGAACGGTTTCTGTACATAATCTTGCTTTTTCTTCGGATGCCAGATAATCCTTTTGAAATCTGTGAATGATCTCTTCACTGCTCTCACCCTTTTCATATCCATCAAAAGCAATCTTTGTCGGACGGATCCCAGTCAACGTTCCCCATGGAAGCTGTTTGTCTAATGCTTTGGAAAACAACTGATAGATTCCTTGTTTCATCCGGTTTTTAAAAATCTTCTTATTTTCATAATCACCAAATAACTGGATCTCATCTTCTAACTCGCCCTTTTTATATAGATTCATGACGATTTCCTGATCTTTATAATCCACGTCCAGTATAAAATCATAGATAGAATCAACGTGATCCGTCAATTCTATCTTCTCTCCAAGCATAAATGCCAATATTAAACTTCGAATGTCATATTCATAAATGGTCTTGTTCTGAATTAATCCAATCATAATCTATTGCAGAAACGGATTGCATCTGCTTTCCTCCTCGATCGTCGTTGGTGGTGTATGACCGGATAGTACCTTTGTCCATGGTGGGAGTACGAATAATTTCTCTCTGATCGCTGTCAGAAGATCATTCAAATTGCCTGTCGGAAAGTCTGTTCTTCCAATGCTCATCTGGAACAGTGTATCTCCAGAGATCAGCCATCCATAATCTGCAAAATAATAACATACTCCACCTTTTGTATGTCCTGGAACATGGATACATTTTACCTTTGTTCCTAATACATCTATGATCTCTCCATCTTTCACCAGATGATTCGCTTTTAATGAGAGATCCATTCCCATCATCGCTCCGAGATTGAGCTGTGGATCTGCCAGAACATCTGCTTCATCTTCATAAAGATAGATATCAAGATCTGGTTTTTGTTCCATCAGATATGGAAGGGCCATTACATGATCAAAATGCCCATGTGTCAGACATACGCCTGCCAGTTCCATTCCATCTTCTTCTAATGTATTCATAATACGTTCTCCCTGATCTCCCGGATCAAAGACGAATGCCTGATTTGTTTTTGTATTCTCAACAATATAGCAGTTTGTCTGCATCTGCCCAAGACAGATCGTTACCATCTTAAGAGGTCTGTCAAGTCTTAATGTTGTTTCGCTCATATTTTCACCTATCCTGCTGTTCTTTCTATGTCGATCACGCCTTCTATATTCCTGATCTTCGCAATAATACGGTTCAACTGCTCTACGCCTGTAATATCAAAGGACATACTAAGCGTTGCTCTTCCTTTCTTATTGTTTGATACGTTGATCGTTATGATGTCAATATCTAATTCTAAGAAGATCTTTGATACTTCTGCTAACAATCCCTTTCGATTATTGGCATAAATATTGATCTCTGTCGTGTAAGTCTGTGTTGTATCTGCTTCACTTACCTGCCATTCAGCTTCAATAAGTCTTGCCCTGTCAGATTCTGGCATATTCAGAAGGTTCACACAATCTGTTCTGTGAATCGAGATTCCTCGTCCTCTTGTAATAAATCCAACGATCTCATCTCCTGGTACTGGATTACAACACTTTGAAAAACGAACAGCAACATCATTCGCTCCACGTACAACAATTCCTCCTTTGGATTTCTCTTCCTTTTTCTTCTCTGGATTCGCTGCTGCCGCCTGTGCTGCTTCTGTTGTTTTTTGCAAGATCTGTTCATCCGTGATCTTTTGTTTCTGGATCTTACGGTCTTCTTCCTGCATCTTATTGATAACCTGGCCTTCTTTTAAACCACCATGTCCAACAGCTGCACATACAGAATCCCAGTCTTTAAATCCGTATTTTAGTTCAACCTTCTTAATGTATTCAGGTTTCATGAGTTCTGGGAGCCTGATGCTCTTGCTCTTACAGTATTTTTCTAACAGTTCCTTACCTCTGACGATATTCTCTTCCTTGAATTGTCGTTTAAACCACTGATTGATCTTACTTCTTGCCTGTGCTGATTTTACGATTCCTAACCAGTCTCTGCTAGGTCCTTTTGAATTCTGTGATGTAATGATCTCTACACGATCACCATTCTGCAAATGATAATCAAATGGTACCTGTCTTCCATTGACCCTGGCTCCAACCATCTTATTACCGACTGCACTATGGATTGAATATGCAAAATCGATCGGTGTCGAACCATTCGCAAGGTTTTTAACATCTCCATTCGGTGTAAAACAATATACCTGTTCTGCAAAGAGATCCAAGTTCGTCTTCAGCAAACTTAAAAACTCTTTGTTATCATCCATATCACGCTGCCATTCCAGCACTTCTCTTAACCAGCTTAACTTTTCTTCCTCTTTGTTAAGTCCCTTGGTATTATTATTTTCTTTATATTTCCAATGGGCTGCGATACCATATTCAGCAACACGATGCATCTCAAATGTACGGATCTGAATCTCAAATGGATGTCCTTCTGGTCCGATCAATGTTGTGTGAAGTGACTGATACATATTCGGTTTTGGCATCGCAATATAATCCTTGAATCTTCCTGGGATTGGTTTATACATCTCATGAATGATCCCAAGTGCCGCATAACAGTCCTTAACCGTATCAACCTTGATCCGGACTGCAAATAAGTCATAAATCTGATCGATCGTCTTATGCTGATTGACCATCTTCTTATATATACTGAACATGTGTTTCACACGGCCATCAATCTCTGCCTTAATTCCAGCGTGGTCAATATGTCCTTTCACTTCGTCAACGATTTCCTGAATGAATGCTTCTCTTTCCTCCTTTGCAGAATCAAGAGAACGTTCTAAATCTTCATAAACATCTGGTTTTAAATATCGAAGTGCCAGATCATCTAATTCAACTTTGATCTTGGAAATACCAAGACGATGTGCGATCGGTGCATAAATATCCATCGTCTCTCTGGATTTCTCTTTTTGCTTCTCTGGACGCATAAACTGCATGGTACGCATATTATGCAAACGGTCAGCAAGTTTGATCAGGATTACTCGGATATCTTTTGCCATTGCAAGAAACATCTTTCGTAAGTTCTCCGCCTGAACTTCGATCTTGTCTTTGGAATAGCTTAATTGTCCTAACTTTGTTACGCCATCAACTAACTGGGCAACTTCTTCCCCAAAATCTCTTACAATATCTTCATGGGTTGTTTCCGTGTCTTCTACTACATCATGAAGCAGTCCTGCCATAATCGTTTCTTTATCAAGTTCTAATTCTGCCAATATGATCGCAACACAAATAGGATGAATGATATATGGCTCTCCAGACTTTCGTTTCTGTTTCTCGTGTGCCTTATATGCTACTTTATAGGCACGTTCTACAGCCTCAATATCTTCTTCATCATAAATGCTTTGCATGGTTGTGATCAGCTGTCGTTTCAGTTCCTCAGGCGGTGTGAAACTATCTGGACTGCTGATATCCTTCTTTACACGATTAATGTTTGTTCTGCTTTCTTGTTTCATGCACGGATACCTCTTGTTTCTTTTGATTATTTTTTAAGCTTTGATTCGCAGTAAATACAGCGATATACTTGGTGTTCTCTGTCTGTCAATTTAAACACATGATCGATTTCTTGTTCTACAGATGTAATACATCTTGGATTCTTGCATTTTGCAATATTCACGATCTTCTCTGGAAGTTCTACTTTGTGTTTGGACTTTACACTGCCATTTTCAATGACACATACCGTAACTTCTGGATCTATATAACCTAAAACATCAAAGTTCACTTCAAATGCATCTGAAATCTTAATGATATCTTTCTTGCCCATTTTGCTGCTTTTTACATTCTTAATGATCGCAACACTGCAATCTAACTGATCTAATCCAAGACTATTATAAATCTGCATTCCGCGTCCTGCACGGATATGATCTAATACGATTCCATTTTTAATGCTATCAATGTTCATCTGCACTTACCCCCAGTAATTCCATGATCAATGCCATTCTTACATGTTTTCCATTCAATACCTGTTTAAAATAGCAGGCTCTTGGATCGTTATCAACTTTTACAGAAATCTCATTCACACGAGGTAATGGATGTAAAATAGAAAGATCCTTCTTGGCGATCTTTAATTTATCCATATCTAAGATATAGCTATCCTTCAATCTTACATAATCAGCTTCATTAAAGAAACGTTCTCTCTGTACTCGTGTCATATAAAGAATGTCAAGCTGTGGCATCACATCTTCCATCTTATCAACTTCTGTAAATGTGATTCCTTTCTTCTCAAAAACATCTTTCTTCAGATACTCTGGAATCTGGAGTTCTTCTGGAGAAATTAAAATATAATTGATTCCTTCATATCTTGATAATGCTTTGATCAGAGAATGCACTGTTCGTCCAAATTTTAAATCTCCACAAAATCCAATCGTGAAATTACTTAAACGTCCCTTTTCCCTTCGAATTGTTAAAAGGTCTGTCAATGTCTGTGTTGGATGATTATGACCACCGTCTCCTGCATTGATCACAGGGATATTTACATACTGTGACGCTACATATGGTGCTCCTTCCTTTGGATGACGCATCGCAATGATATCTGCATAACATTCAATGACTCTTGCTGTATCTGCAACACTTTCTCCTTTAGATGCAGACGATGAATCAGCAGAAGAAAATCCAAGAACACTTCCCCCTAATTCAAGCATTGCTGCTTCAAAGCTTAATCTTGTTCTTGTACTTGGTTCAAAGAACAGCGTTGCTAATTTCTTGTGTTTGCACACTTCCTGATACTTCTCAGGATTCTTTGCGATGTCATCAGCGCGGTCTAATAATCTATCAATATCTTCCACGCTTAAATCCATCGGATCAATCAAATGTCTCATTACATATTCCTCCTAATGGTTTGTCCTACCTTCAATTCTACATTTTTAGGCACCTAGTGTCAATTCTTTACTTCTGATTTTAGACGAAGAACGCCCTTGTCTACCATAAAGACTGGTCGATACGATAATTTTGACTTTCTAAGTCCCTCTTCTCCAGCATCGTCTTCTCTGTTCACATATTTGAAATCTTCCATCTCATGGATCACAAACTGTTGATTGATCATCGGATAAGCTCCTTGGATATCTGCAAAAGCTTTTTCAATATGAACGATAAATGTATCTTCATTTGATGCACGTTCACCGATTGAAAATCCTACGACCTTTCCTTCCGCACGCAGAACACCTCCGACAAGTCCTAATTCTTTATAATTGATCACACAATTTTTAGAAACGCAGATCTCGTCATGTTTCTCTATATCTTCTGGATCACAGTTTTGCATCTTCCATTCCATCAGCATTGCCAGTACTTCTAGCTGGTTTTCATCGGAAAGTGGTTCATAGGACCATTCATGATTTTCTTTAAAACGATTGATGTGATTTCTCTTTCCATGAAGTTTCTTTCCTGATAATGTTGCGAGTTTTTCTCTGTCATAAATATATTCTGAGATATCTCTGTCATATTCAATCTCATAGATATCCCCAAACATCTCACGAAACTCTTCTTCCATCTCATGAGTTACACCATGTAATACAAACGGAATCTGTTTTTCTTTGCAATCATCCATGAAATATTGCAACACTTTCTTTTTATCTCCTTTTCCAAGTGGATAACAAAAAGAACCTCCCTCCTCATCAGTATGAGATACAAATAATCCATCTATGATCGCATACTTTACTTGATAAAAAGGACTCCATAAAATAATATTCGCTGTTGCATAATCACAACTTCTTGTATCATCTGCTAAGATACATCGGTCAATTTCTTCCTTATCTTCAATCGTTGGTGTTTTAAACTCCATCTTTGTCAACTCCATTCTAGTGTTTTCTTGTAATATTTTTATTTGTGATATGGCTGATGATTCAAAATCCGATATGCACGATAAATCTGTTCTAATATGATCGTGCCTGTCAGCGAACCACTTTGTGTAAATGACGATACATGAAATGGCTTTGCTTCCTCTGATCCTAAATCTCCAATATAAAAATGAAACTTTGAAATTCCCTGTACAGAACTTTCATTGATCAGTTTTGCAAGCCCCGGACTTGTCATACTGTCTCTTCCAGGCAGGATATGATAATGTTCTCCCGGTTCTTTTAATATTTTCTCTACTTGTTTTGCATTCTTCTTATATACTACAGAAACTTTCGCGTATGCACCAAGACGTTTTAGATACTCACCCATTGCTTCCTGATACATCTTAGGATCCTGTGATTTCTTCTGCAGAATATAAATTTCAAATTTCATCATAGCTTTTAATTTCCTTCAAAAAATTGTTTTAATTTTTTATCTTGTTTTAAAACCAGCTCATATCTTTTGTTGATCTGTTTTGTAAGTTTTTTAATTTCTTTGCTATTCTGGCTTTCTTTTTTTGCATCTGTGATCTCATCCGTATCATGTTTTTGATTATTATAGATACAGAATGTATCCCCTTTCTTCATCACATAATACGATGTCATCCCCGGTGCAAGTGTTTTAATCTTGCGGATCTTCATCTCATATGTTACATAAACGATATAGGATTCATCGTCTGCTCCTTGTTTGATCAGATATGTAAGATTCTTATATTTCTTCACATACTGATGGATTGCCTTTTGATCCTCAGTTAATTCATTCGCATCTTCTACCATATTCTTAAGATTTTCCAGATCATTTTTCTGAACTCTCTCATAATATGTTTTCATAAAATTCTCAACTGCTTTTTTCTCAGTCTCTGAATCTTCCTTCTTCGTTTCCGCTGCATCATTTGTTTCTCTGATCACGCCTTGTGAGGTATTCTTTTGTGTTGTTTGTTGAAAAATCTTTTCATTTGTAAGTCGTTCTTGTTTCATCTGGTCCAATTTCGCATATGCCAAAAAAGCTGCAATAAAAAATAAGATCCAGCTTGTAATGATAACAACAACTGTAGATTTTCTAAGCTTCACGCACATCCCTCCAATCCACCTACAGCAAATTTACAGTATATTATACCTTATCGAGCGAAGCGAGTCCAGTCCGAAGGACTATGTTATTGTATTAACGACGTTTGATAGAATCAAGGAAATGTGGTACACTTTGTGTAAAAAATAAAAGCAAAGATAAAACTACCCAAAGCGTTGGAATATAATTATAAAGGAAGGTATCGAAACACATGAAAATCCAAATGATCTGTGTCGGAAAAATCAAAGAAACATATTTAAGAGAACTGATCGATCATTACACAAAGATCATCCGTAAAAAATATAATTTTGAGATCATAGAACTCCCTGATGAGAAAACTCCAGATAATTCCAGTGACAAAGAGGAGTCAAAGATTAAAGAAATTGAAGGTCAAAGAATTCTTGATAAGATTCCAGAAGGATCTTTCGTAATTCCTCTCTGTATAGAAGGAACTCCTTACTCCACCGAACAATTCCAGAAGAAATGGGATCAGTGGAACAAGGAGTCCATAAACAATATTACATTTATTATTGGTGGTTCCCTCGGATTATCACCAAAGGTTGTATCCAAAGGAAAATTAAAATTAAGTTTCAGTAGAATGACATTCCCACATCAACTAATGCGGTTAATTCTAATTGAGCAGTTAAGTTATCTTTAATCCAAAGCATTTTCGAACATTCGGTAAATTTCCGGATGTTCTTTTTTTACGTTGATCGGTTTTAAATCTTTTGTCACCATACCATGTGTTGTTTTTCCAGTAGCGATCAGGTCCCCATCTCTTGTAACCTTATAAGAGAATTCCAGACGAACCGGAGACAGCTTTGTAAGACTTGCATGAATCTGTAACTGGTCTTCATAGAAAGCTGCTTTTTTGTATTTACATTCAAGACTCGTTAATGGAGTGATGATTCCTTCTTTTTCTACATCTGTATAAGAAATGCCAACAGCCTTGATAAAATCAGTTCTGGCAACTTCAAACCAGACGGCATAGTTGCTGTGATGAGCAATTCCCATCTGATCTGTTTCTGCATAACGAACTTCAACGGTTGATATATGTCCCATAAATTTTACGCTCCTTTTTTCTTTTTGTTTATTGTAAGCGTTTCTTTACAATCTGTCAAAATTTAGTTAATTTTTTTCCTGATTTTCCGATCAACTGGTAATAAAGAATAAAAGCTATTACAGCTGTAATGATTTCAGCAATCCAGAAAGCATGCCATACACCATGCACTCCAACTGTTTTGCTTAATACAAATGCAGCAGGAATGATCACTACAACATAACGTAAAAATGAAATCAGAAAAGACTGGATACCTTTTCCTAACGCTTCAAACGCACCTGCAGAAACAACAGAAACGGAAGAAGCTATAAATCCTGCACAAATAATACGAAGAGCGATCGCACCTTCTGTCAATGTTTCAGGATTGTTTGTAAACATACTCATCAGTGTCTGTGGCACCACAAAACAAATAACCGTTCCAACAGCCATGATTCCAACAACGATCTCAAACGTCATAAGATAAATCTTGCGGACACGAGCTGATTCCTTTGCTCCATAATTATAACTCATGATCGGACGCATTCCCTGGATCATTCCATTTGCTGTTAGATATAAGAATGTTTGTAATTTGTAATAAACACCAAGTACAACAACATATGTTTGTGAAAATGATGCTAAGATCGCATTTAAAGCAGATACTAAGAAAGATGGCAGTGCCATATTTAAAGTTGCTGGAATTCCGATCGCATATAAACGCTTAACACAAACAGCTTCTAGCTTTAAGTAATCTTTTCTGATTTTTACATGAATTGGGCGTAATACATAAACAAGAAGATAAATGATCAGTGTACTGCTTTGACCGATACCTGTTGCAAGTGCTGCACCCTGAATTCCAAGTTTGGGGAAGAATCCGATTCCAAAGATCAAAAGCGGGTCTAATATGATATTTACAATACAGCCAGTCATTAAAGAGAGCATAGTGATCACCATATTTCCAACTGCCTGAAAAATCTTTTCAAAAGAAATACTTACCATAATGATCGTTGAAAACATTAATATAATTGTTGAATATTGTAATCCCATCCCAATAACAGTTTGATCATTCGTAAACATTGCAAGAAATGATGGCATGATCATTAATCCAACGATTGTAAGCAGAATTCCATGAATGACATTTAAAAACAATCCCTGAGTTGCAGCTTTATTGGCTTCCTTTGCTTTTCCTGCACCAAGAAACATTGCAATGACTGCATTAATTCCAACACCGAATCCAACTGCAATTGAGTTGATCAGATTTTGTACTGGATATACAAGGGATAATGCGGTCATTGCATCTTCGCTGATCTTGGCAACGAAAATACTGTCAATGATGTTATACAATGAGTTTACAAACATTGAGATTACCATTGGCAGAGCCATTGATAGTAATAATGGTAAAATTGGTTTTTCTTTCATATACGTCTGATCCATAAAATGATTCCTCCTTAATAACAAAAAAAGAGACGATAGACCTTGCTGTTTAATAATCAGAAACAGTAAAATCTATAGTCTCTTATAAGACGATATTAAATTGTATTCGTTGATTTTATCTAGATAAAGCATGCACCAGGCGGGAGTCGAACCCGCGGCCAACAGCTTCGGAGGCTGCCACTCTATCCACTGAGTTACTGGTACACAAGCTATATTATATTACAATAAATATGATGATTTTTCAAGAAATATTTTTATTTTTGGTAATTTTATTAAATTCATGTTATCATAAAAAGAAAACAACGAGGTAACTAACAATGATTGAAATCCGAAAATTTGAACCCGATGATACAGATGCAGCAGTCAAGATCTGGAACGAAGTTGTTGACGACGGCGTTGCCTTTCCTCAGTTAGATGACTTAGATCATGAAAGTGGTCTTGCTTTCTTTGAAGAACAGACATATACCGGGATCGCTGTTGATTCTGATACAAATGAAATTGTCGGACTTTATATTTTACATCCAAATAATGTTGGAAGATGCGGCCATATCTGTAATGCAAGTTATGCGGTTTCTTCTGCTCACAGAGGAAAACAGATTGGTGAATTCTTGGTCACTGACTGTATAAAACGCGCTCCTGAATTTGATTTTAAGATCCTTCAGTTTAATGCAGTTGTTGCAAGTAATAAGGCAGCTTTACATCTATACAAAAAACTTGGATTTATCCAGCTTGGTATCATTCCAAAAGGATTTTTATTAAAAGATGGCACTTATGAAGATATCATTCCTCATTATCTAACTTTGATCCATTCCTGATCTTCTTTTTTCTCAAAGCTGCCATCCCCGATTCCTAATGCAGATTTTGCTAACATATCAGCATAATCATTATATTTATCATTAGAATGCCCTTTCACTTTCACGAACTTGATCTGCACATACTGTTTCATTTCTTCATAAATTCGTTGATACGCCTGTGTTCCTTCTTTTTTCGCTGCCCATTCTCCTGTGCACCATTTCTGGATCCCTTCATAATCATAATGAATCGCCAGCTTTTTATAGCCATTTTCTTTTGCAAAACGCATGGCCGCTTCAGAACCTTTGATCTCGCCTGCTACGTTGCGCATGGTTACTAATTCTTTATCCGCATAAGGATATGCAAAATAACGTTCTACCCCATCATGCATTAATACCATACCATAAGAAAATCTCTTCTGAGAATGATCATAACTTCCATCAACATATGCAACTAATGTATCTTCATCAATCTGCATCAATTCATTTGCATCGGGATTTAAGAACGCTTCTGCTTCTGCCTTTGTCTTAAATCCTTTGTATCTTGCATTTGGGAATCCCATGACCTGTGCTTTACATGCATCCCATGACATATAGATTCCTGGTTTTCTTCCTTTTTTTACTGCGTAAAATTTTCCTGCCATATATTTCCTCTTATTTCTTTAATAGTCTTAATCCTTATATTATAATTTTCTTTGAAAAGAAAAAATCCTGCATTGCAGGATTTTCCCTAACCTTATGATTCTAGTCGTTATCTCTTCCACCAAATAAAATGATCAGACGAAGCAAGCTCAGAAGTGCTGATGCTGCACCTGCTACATATGTCAGTGCTGCTGCTGATAAAACCTTCCTTGTCTGCCCTACTTCATCTTCGTACATGATCCCTGTACTTCCAAGAATTCGTAACGCTCTTGAAGATGCATTAAATTCCACCGGAAGTGTTACTAATTGAAAGATCACCGCTAATGAAAATAATAAAATTCCAACATTCAATAATGTCTGATTCATTCCAAGGATCACTCCACCTAGAATAAACAACCAGGAAAGATTGGATCCAAGATTCACAGCTGGAACTATAGCCCCACGGATCTTCAATGGTGCATATCCTTGCTGATGCTGTACAGCGTGCCCACACTCATGGGCTGCAACACCGATCGCTGCGATCGAATCAGATCCATAAGTTGCATCTGATAATCTTAATACTTTATTCTTTGGATCATAATGATCTGTAAGATTCCCGCTGACACGTTCTACCGAAACATCGTAAATTCCTGCCTGGTTTAAAATACGTTCAGCAGCCTGAGAACCCGTCAGTCCGCAATGACAACGGACTCTTGAATATCTTCGAAACGTTGAATTCATCTTGGAAGATGCGATCATCGTGATGATCACTCCGATGATGATCAAAATATACGTTGGGTCAAAATAATAACCATAACCGTATGGATACATAAATATCTCCCTTCTTTCTCTGTAACATGTAGATGATTATATCGTTCCTCCTACATGAAATCAAGGCAGTTTAGAAATATTTTATAATCATTTTATTGAATGATTAATTCTTCATATTTTTATAACAAAGAAGCTCTTAATTCGTCTCCGGATTTCGCACTTAAATATGCTGGTGCGATATCAAATACAGTCTTACATCCACTCTGTCCTTCTTTGGAAAGCTTATATGCAGCTCTTGCATATGCAACTAAAACACTTGATGTAAATTCTGGGTTAGAATCTAATTTTAAGCTGTACTCAATGATATGTTTGTTTTCTTTTTCCCATCCTGTACATCCACTTCTTAATACAAATCCACCATGAGGAATCTTGCTGTGGTCACGATCTAATTCTTCCTGGCTGATGAAATGTACAGTTGTATCATAGTCTGAGAAGTAGTTCGGCATTGTCTTGATCTCTTCTTCAACTTTCTTCGCATCTGCACCTTCTTCAAGTACTACAAAGCATTCTCTTGTATGCTTCTGTCTTGTTGTAAGTTCTGGATCTTCCCCATTACGAACTGCTTCTAAAGCTGCTTCTACAGGAATTGTGTACTGTTTACCGTCTTTGACACCTTCCACACGACGGATCGCATCAGAGTGTCCCTGGCTGACTCCTTTTCCCCAAAATGTATAATCTTTTCCTTCTGGAAGGATCGCGTTTGCATACATTCTATTTAAAGAGAACATTCCTGGATCCCAACCTACAGAAATGATTCCAATATGTCCATATTCTTTCGCTACTTTATCTACATTTGCAAAATGTTCTGGAATTCTTGCGTGTGTATCAAAGCTGTCTACTACGTTAAATAATTTGGCATATTCTGGTGTCTGAACAGGAAGGTCTGTTGCACTTCCTCCACATAACATTAAAACATCAATCTTATCTTTCCAATCTTCTACATCTTTGACATTACATACAGCTGCACCTTCTGTTAAAATGCTGACTGTCGCTGGATCTCTTCTTGTAAATACAGCTACAAGCTCCAAATCGTCATTCTGTTTGATCGCGCATTCAATTCCGCGTCCAAGGTTACCATAACCCATAATACCAATTCTAATCATTGATTTTCTCCTTTTTGACTTTATTAAACATAGTATATCATCTCTGTGTTTTGCGTTCAATGTATTCTTTTTATGATTTTTTTGCTATAATGATCTTAAAAATTCCCGATGATTCCTGATCCTTCGGGAATATTCTAACAGAAATGAGGAATTTTATCATGTCATTTACCGGCATTTTCAAAGCAAAAAACGGCATTGTCGCTGTCGTTGATTCAAAGGCATCCAGAGTAGAAAATGGGCAATCTTATGAAGACGTTCACAGAAATCCAGAAAAGCTCTTTGTATTCCAAAACGGAATTGCAACAACTTTTGGTGCTAACCAGATCTTAGTCCAGAATCCTTTTGAATTTTCCTCAAAAGTCATTGCCATCGAAGATCTGGTTTATGAATATCTACATTTAAAGAATATCTTAGATGCTTCTTTCTTCCAATCTCTGCTTGTAAAAATGACATCCAACCCAGCCAATACAGAACCTGTAAACTTTCTGGTTGGACGCAAAATCCGTCAAGAAGAATACATCTTAGAACATCATCAAGTACGTTATTGCGCCTACGCACAACGGCTCGCAACCCCAATGGAACATTTCTTTACTGGAGGAGATGAAAAATATCGGGAACACTTTGATAACCTTCCATATCTTTCACAGATCACCTCTGTTGATATATTGCAGAAAACTGTTGCAAAAGAATTGGATGGATTGATTCAATATTATGACAAGCAATCCGAATATAATCCTGTAGGAAAGCCTGTGAAATCTTATGTTTTAAGATAATGCTACTTTATAGTTTTATCTTCGAAAAAGCCTCCGCAAATGCATTATTGATCGGCTCCTGTGCTTCTTTTTGCTGTTTTTTCAAATATCGGTTCACTTCTTTTTTACTCATTCCAGAACCTTGTTTTTCTTTTCTTTGTTTAAATGCAGACAGTTTTTCTTTATACCCGCAAACACATACAAACTTCTGTCCTTCACCTTCTCCGACCATTTCCATCTTCTTATGGCATACTGGACATCTGGCATTTGTGACCCTTGAAATCGTCTTTTTATATCCGCAGGTACGGTCCTGACATACCAGACGTTTCCCGTGTTTTCCATTGACTTCTAATAAAAATTTTCCACATTCCGGACAGCGGTGTCTTGTGACATTATCATGTCTAAATTTACCATCCGATGTTTTAATATCATTGATCAATGCCTGTGTATAGTCTGAGATTTCTCTCATAAATTTCTGATCATTTTGTTTTCCTTTAGAAATTGCTGTCAGTTTCTTCTCCCAGTCAGCGGTTAATTCTGCTTTCTTAAGATCTTCCGGAACTAGTTCTAATAACTGCTTTCCTTTGGATGTGATATGAATTTCATTTCCTTTTTTCTCAAGAAGATAGCTGTTAAATAATTTATCAATGATATCGGCTCTTGTCGCAACCGTTCCAAGTCCTTTTTTATCCATCTGATCGATCAATGTTCCTTCTGTGTAACGCCCTGGTGGATTCGTTGTTCCTTCTGTCATGGAAATCGTTCCAATCGGATATTCTTTTCCTTTGACTGGGATATTTCCTGCTTTGATCGTGTCTTTTGTTTGAGTTTCCTCTTCGTAGAGTTCTCTCCATCCAAGCTGTTTGATATTCTCTGCTTTTGCACGGAAAAGTTCTCCATTTATGCTTGCTTTCACAGAGAGTTGTTCAGAAATTGCTGGTGCTGATAAAACAGCTAAAAATCTTGCAACAACCATATCATAGATCTTTCGTTCATCGGAACTAAAACTTGTCAATGATGCATACTGCTCTGTTGGAATGATCGCATGATGGTCAGATACTTTTTTATCATTAATAAAACGGCTGCTTGCTTTGATTTCTTTTCTTAATAACATTGCTGCTGCCTTTTTATATGATCCATTCTGACATGCTTTGATCCTGTCTTTTAATGTATCTGTCATGTCATTGGTCAAATATCTGGAATCTGTTCTTGGATATGTCAATACTTTGTGATGCTCATAAAGACTCTGCATGATATTTAATGTCTGTTTTGGTGAAAAGCCGTAACGTTTACTCGCTTCTTTCTGCAAAGTTGTCAGATCATAAAGTTCTGGAGCATAGTTCTTTTTCTCTTTTTTTGAAACCTCCGTGATCACAAGATCATGACCTCTTAATTTCTTACCAAGTTCCTCTGCCCATTTCTTGTCAGAAATTCTCTGATTTCCTTTCTGATTCTCCCATGTGAAATTCATTCCTGTTGCAAAAATCTTATAACCGTAATATTTCTGCGGTTTGAAACTCTTAATTTCCTGCTCTCGGTTCATGATCATTGCCAAAGTTGGGGTCTGCACACGCCCACAAGATAACTGAGCATTATATTTACATGTCAAAGCTCTTGTCGCATTGATCCCGACTAACCAGTCTGCTTCAGCTCTTGATCTTGCTGCACGGAAGAGATCATCATATTCTTTTCCTGGTTTTAAATGTGCAAAACCATCTTTGATCGCTTTGTCTGTTACCGAAGATATCCACAAACGGTAGATTGGTTTCTTATTTCCAGACATCTGTAAGATCCATCTGGCAACTAATTCTCCTTCTCTTCCTGCATCGGTTGCAATGATCACATCTTTGATATCATTTCGAAGGAGTAATTTCTTTACTGTCTGGAATTGTTTGGATGTCTTCTTTAACACTGTTAATTTCCAATGTTTTGGCATCATTGGAAGGACATCCATATTCCACTCTTTGTATTCCTTTCCATACTGCTCAGGATCCGCCAGAGATACTAAATGCCCTAATGCCCACGTTACAATATGATCATTTCCTTCGATATAACTATACGTTTCCTTCTTACAGCCAAGAACTCTCGCAATATCACGCCCAACCGAAGGCTTTTCTGCTAATACTAATCGTTTCATTTTATTATTTAAACCTTTCTAAAATTGACATCTCAAATTTATCATCCCGACCATTTTAACATATTTTGTGGTATACTGGAATAAAGATATTTTATCATATTTTTACAGAATTGAGGTATTTACATATGAAATTAATGATCGCATCCGATATTCACGGATCTGCTTTTTACTGTAAACAATTAATCGAAGCATATAAACAAGAACAGCCTGATAAACTACTTCTTTTAGGAGATTTACTTTATCATGGTCCAAGAAATGACCTTCCTAAAGATTACGCACCAAAACAAGTTATCGAAATGCTAAACGCTATCAGCGACCAATTGATCTGTGTCAGAGGAAACTGCGAAGCCGAAGTCGACCAGATGGTACTAAACTTCCCTGTCCTAAGCGAATCCTGCATCCTATACATCGATGGACAAACCATCTACGCAACCCACGGGCACATAAACTCTCCAGCAAATCCTCCAAAATTACATAAAGGAGATATTCTGTTGACTGGCCATACCCATATCCCAGCCTGGGAAGAATATGATAACTTTTTATATTTAAATCCAGGATCTGTGTCTATTCCAAAAGAAGGATCCGAACATGGGTATATGATTTACGAAGATAAGACGTTTTTATGGAAAACTTTAAAAGGTGATGTGTATCATACACTTTAGTTCCTTTTAAAATTAAAAAAGCGAAGTGCTTCCTATAATGGCACTTCGCTAAAAGCCTAATCGGGTTGAGCATAAAAGCTTGATTAGGTCTATATATATTTTATGCAACGTAGATTACTTTATGCGTTTAAATGTTCTATTCTCGAATTATGTGCACACATATTGCGTAATATAGAAATTCCTTGAACCAAAGATGTAAACATTTTCTGCGAGGGTCTTACCAGATTTCCTTTTTTAGATACATATTTATAGTTATTTGCTAAAATTACATATGCACTATCTTATATATGTTTTATTATATTTGTCAAGATAGTAATTTTATTTTGTTTTCTTCGGCAACACCAAACTAAGTATCAATGACACTACGAATACGCCCGCAACCGCATTCCCATTAAAGATATCTCCAACCTCTTTCGGAAATGCCGCAAAAAAGTTCCCTGATGTCTGTGTTAGTCCAACTCCAATACAAAATGCTAAAGATACGATTACCATCGTGCGGTCATCAAACTCACATTCTTTTAACATCTTGATTCCTTCATACATGATAGAACCAAACATCATAACCGTACATCCACCAAGCACTGCCTGTGGAAGAGAGTTAAAGAATGCTCCAAGTGGTGGAAATAATGACGCTAAAATTAAGATCAGTGCTCCCATTAAGATTGTAAATCGATTGATAACTCCTGTCATTGTGACAAGTCCGACATTCTGGCTAAACGATGTTAACGGAAGACAGCCAAAGCATCCGGAAATTGCACTGGAGAATCCATCAACTGCCAGTGATCCCTGTAATTCTTCCATCTCAATGTCTCTCCCGATCGCACCTGTGCAAATAGCCGTCGTAGCACCTGTCGTTTCTGCGGCTGATACAAGGAATACGATCGCAATCGTAAAGAATGCCCCAAGATCAAATACTGGTTTATGACTTGTAAAGAATACAAGCTTTGGGATACTTACAACTCCAACCTGAGCGATCGTTTTTGAAATTCCAGAAAAATCAACAAGGGGCGCAATCCCTACAACGGTAAAGATAACAGAAAGCAGATATCCTAAGATCAGTCCAACTAATACATTTAAGTTTTTATATACACCTTTTAAAATATATCTGGCTGCAAGGCACACGATCAATGTAAATGCTCCAATAAAAAGATGATACCATGCTCCAAAATCTTTGGCTCCATCTCCGCCACCCCAGGAATTCATTCCAACAGATAGTAATGATAGTCCAATCGCGATAACAACACAAGCTGAAACAACGGGTGTTAAAAAACGCTTCCAGTATCTCGCACTTAAACCTACGATTCCTTCAAAGATACCTCCGGCAATGACGGCTCCAACCATTCCTTCATATCCAAGATCTGGATTTGTACAGATCATTAATAGACTTCCAAGGAAAGTAAAGCTGACTCCCATAACGATCGGAAGCCTTGATCCGATCTTCCAGATCGGATATAACTGAAGACATGTACCAATTCCTGCAACAAACATCGCGCATTGTAATAACTGCGTGATCTCTGCTCCTGTCAAATGATCGTTCGTTCCATGTACAAATGCCGCACTACACACGATCAGTACTGGTGCAAGATTGGATACAAACATTGCCAGCACATGCTGCAGACCAAATGGAATTGCCTTGGATAATGGAACTCTGCCATTCAGCTTGTAAATATTGTCTGCACTGACATTCTGATTCTGATTTTCCATATAAATTTTAATCCTCTTTTTCTTTCTTAACCTTTAATGATATCATCGATCGTGTCAAACGGGATTCCTTCATTTTCCCCATTGTCTTTATGCACATGTACAATATCATCTTCTTCTAAGCATCTTGCAAATTCAATCTGCATAAAAATACCTTTGATCTCCCTTCCATTTAATGTCTTTACGATCACATGATCATTTTGTGAAACAAAAAGTTCTTCCTCATTCCCAGCTTCATCTTGTTTTACCAATTTCACTCCTGGTAATACATTTGTAAATTCCATAAAAGTTGCTCCTTTATCTTATAATTTTAGAAAAAATTTCATCAATTGTTCTTTAGCTTTGTTATATGGCATATAACGAACTGGAATATCAATCTTATCTGATTTCTTTATGATACTCTTTTCATGCGTAAATGTATCAAAACTTTTCTTCCCATGATAAGACCCCATTCCGCTATTCCCAACTCCTCCAAATCCTAGATATGAAGTTGCAAGGTGGATGATCGTATCATTGATACAGCCACCGCCAAAAGACAACTGTGAAAGTACATCTTGTTCTACTTTATCATTTTCTGTAAATAAATACAATGCCAAAGGTTTGTTATGATCTCTGATATACGAAACTGCATCTTCTAATTTGTCATATGTCATTATAGGAAGTAATGGACCAAAAATCTCTTCCTGCATCACCGTGGATTCTTCTTTTACATTCACAAGTATCGTTGGGGCGATCTTTCGAAGTCTTATATCTCCATAACCGCCTTCAACGATCTTTTCATGTTTCATCAATTCCATAATGCGCTGATAATGTCTCGGATTTATCATAGATGAATAATCTTTATTCGACAAAGGATGTTCCCCGATCATTTTATTGATCCAGTATTTTAAGTAGAAGATCAGTTCACTTTCTGCTTTTTTATCTACGAAAATGTAATCTGGCGCAACACAGGTCTGCCCACTGTTTAAAAATTTTCCAAAAACAATTCGTTTTGCTGCCAACTTAATATTGGCACTTTCTTCTACAATGCATGGACTTTTTCCACCTAATTCCAAAGTCACTGGTGTTAAATGTCTCGATGCTTTTTCCATCACGATCTTTCCAACTCGTTCTCCACCAGTATAGAAAATATGATCAAATGACTGTTCCAGAAGTTTTTCACTGATTTCTACTCCTCCATTGATCACAGCAACGTAATGAGAAGGGAAAACTTCTCCAATCATCTTCTTTAAAAGACTGGCACAATGTGGTGCGTGTTCAGATGGTTTTAAAACACAACAATTTCCTGCTGCAATCGCTCCGATCAACGGCTGTAAGGATAAAAGAATTGGATAATTCCATGGGGCTATGATCAATACCTTTCCGAGTGGTTCTTTGATCTTATAACTTTGGGATGGAAACTGGGCAAGCGGTGTTTTTACCTGCTCTGTTTTCATCCATTTTTTTAGATGCTTCTTTGCATAAGAAAGTTCACTTTTTACCATGCCAATCTCTGCCATATAGGACTCAAAAGATGATTTCCCTAAATCTTTATATAATGCATGTTCCATATCTTCTTCATGTTGTTTGATTGCACATTCCAAGCGCAATAATGCTTTCTTTCGAAATTCGTATTTCTTTGTCTTCTGACTTTGAAAAAAATGTTCTTGTCTTTCTAACATTTGATTGATTTCCATGATAACCTATCCTTTCTTTCTCTACCTTCACCGCGTTTTATCTTAATTTTACCATATATAGTAAACTACCGCCTCTCTTTTTTATTTATTGCCACTTTTTAAGAAATTCGCTATAATAAATTTGTTTTACAACAACCATATCTTTACAACGAAAGGATTTATACATACATGAAACGTAATATCAGATTAACAATTGAATATGATGGTTCCCGCTATCAGGGTTGGCAGAGGCTTGGCGGTGATTCCAATGCGAATACGATTCAAGGAAAATTAGAGTCTGTTTTATCAAAAATGACTGGAGAAGATGTCAATATCAATGGATCTGGCCGTACCGATGCTGGTGTTCATGCTTATGGTCAGGTTGCCAATTTCCATACAGACTGTATGATGTCTGTTAATGAGATCAAAGACTATCTTACCAAATATCTTCCATCTGATATCGGTATTGTGGAAGTTTCTGAAGCTTCCGAACGTTTTCACAGTCGTTTAAATGCGAAAGAGAAAACTTATCTTTACCGAATTGCAATTCCTGGTGTATCGAATGTTTTTGAACGTAAATACCTTTGGTATTTCCCGGAAACTTTGGATATCAAAAAGATGGAAGAAGCTGCATCATTACTGATCGGAACGCATGATTTTAAAGGATTTTCTTCAATTAAGAAAACGAAAAAATCTACCGTCCGTAGTATCTATAACATCGAGATCAAAAAGACAAAAAAAGAAATCCAGATCTCTTATACAGGAAATGGCTTCCTTCATAACATGGTCCGGATTCTTACTGGAACTTTAGTAGAAGTTGGATGTGGAAAAATAAAACCAGAGGATATTACAAAAGCACTGAAAAGTACAAAAAGAAGCGATGCAGGGATTACTGCACCGCCTCAAGGGTTATTTCTGGTTTCTGTGGAGTATTAAGATCTAATCTTATTCTCCCCAGACTTCCTCAGCAATTTCTTTCACTAATTTTAGTTTTGCCCACTGTTCTTCTTCTGTTAATTTATTACCGATTGCACAAGAAGCAAATCCACACTGTGGGCTTAGGCATAGTCTTTCCAAAGGAATGTATTTTGCTGCCTGTCTGATTCTGTTGATCACTTTTTCTTTGTCTTCAAGATCTGGTTTCTTTGTCGTGATCAGACCAAGGACAACTTTCTTGTCTTCTGATACTTTCTTAAGTGGTGCAAATCCTCCAGATCTTTCATCATCATATTCAAGGAAAAGTGCATCAACATTTTCTTTTGCAAATACATAGTCTGCAACTGTATCATATGGACCACTTGTGAAGAATGTAGAATGATAATTTCCACGACAGATATGGGATGTAATTACCATATCTTCTGGTCTTCCTTCTAATGCAAGGTTGTTCACAGTAAGCAGCTGTTTCTTCACATCTTCAAGATCAATTCCTAATGCTTTATATCTTTGTTTCGCAGCATCTCCCACGATCGCTCCCCAAGTACAGTCATCTAACTGAAGATTACGGCATCCTGCCTTATAGAACTGTTTGATCACATCCTGATATGCAACACCAATATCCTGAATCAATTCTTCATTTGTCGCATAATATTTTCTTGTCGTTTCAATGTTTGTTGGAACGATCATTTGCTGAAACATCTGTGCTGGTGCAGGAATTGTATATTTTGCAATTGTATTTTCATCTTCAAACTGTTTTAAATATTTAAAATACTCTACAAATGGATGCTTTTTCGCTTTGATCTTTCCTACCAGATAAGTGTCTTCTAAAGAAGCTAATTCTCCATCGAACTGTACTCCACTTCCTGTCTGTTCATGTGCTACACCCTCAAATCCCCACATAAAATCTAAATGCCAGTAAGTTCTTCTGAACTCTCCGTCCGTAATCACATGATATCCTAATTCTTTTTGTTTTGCTACTAATTTTGCGATCTCTTCATTTACGATGTTATCGTATACTTCTTTTGTGATCTTGTTTTCGTTATATTGTGTTGTTGCTTTCTTTAATTCTTCTGTTCTTAAAAAGCTTCCTACATAATCATATCGAAATGGCTCTTGTAATTTACTCATTTTCTGTCGTCTCCTTTTTGCCTTGTTTTTTAAGTTGTATATAGTATATCATTTCAAAATCATCTTTTAAAATATATATATTTAGCGGTTTGTCATAGTTTTAAGTTATAGCAACGGAGTACCTAGGAATTAAAGTAAATTACATTTTATACAGGGTATGCTTCTTCATTTCCTTCTGTAACATCAACTTTCTTTTCCTGTGCATCGCGATATTTAAAATACTCTGTAGCAACCTGAGGGAATAAAGCGTAACTTAATACATCTTCATCCTGTTCTTTATAAGCTGCTACCTCCTTTTCAAATTCAGGAAGTTCGTCTTCGATCATGTCTGCATATCGGCATGTAATTGGCTGTTTATCTCCAATACATTTTTTCTGTACTTCGGGATTGAATGGTTTAGCTGTTGCTCCGTATTTCCCCTCAAGGATTTCTTTGGTTTCTTTTGTTACCATCTTGTAGCGTTCACCAGTCACAACATTAAATACAGCCTGTGTTCCAACAATCTGAGAGGATGGAGTGACGAGTGGGCATTCTCCCAAGTCTTTTCTTACTTTTGGTACTTCTTCTAGTACTTCGTAGTATTTATCAGATGCATGCTGGCTTTCTAACTGGGATGTCAGGTTAGAGAGCATTCCTCCTGGTACCTGATAGAGCAGGGTCTTGATATTGACTCCTAAGTTCTTTGGATTTAATAATCCAGAATCTAAGGCTTCATCTCTGATCGGACGGAAATAGTCTGCGATCTCGGCTAATAATTTCTGGTCTAAGCCTGTGTCGTATGGTGTATTTTTGAATGTTTCTACCATAACTTCTGTTGCTGGCTGGGATGTTCCCATGGAAAATGGTGACATAGCTGTATCAATGACATCAACTCCGGCTTCTACTGCTTTCATGTATGTCATAGATGCTACTCCGGATGTATAGTGTGTATGTAACTGGATTGGAATATCAACCGTTGCTTTTAGTTCTTTTACCAGTTCTTCTGCTTTGTATGGTAATAATAATCCAGCCATATCTTTGATACAAATAGAGTTTGCTCCCATATCTTCGATTCCTTTTGCAAGGTCTTTCCAGTAATCTAAGGTATAGGCATCTCCCAATGTATATGACATTGCGACCTGGGCATGTCCTTTTTCTTTGTTTGCTGCATTTACTGCCGTCTGTAAATTTCGAAGATCGTTCATACAGTCAAAGATACGAATGATATCGATTCCATTTGCAATGGATTTCTGTACAAAATATTCAACAACATCATCTGCGTATGGACGGTATCCTAAGATATTCTGTCCTCTGAATAACATTTGTAATTTTGTATTTTTAAATCCATCTCTGAATTTTCTTAGTCTGTCCCATGGATCTTCTTTTAAGAAACGCAGGGATGCATCGAAGGTTGCTCCACCCCAACATTCCACAGAATGGTATCCGACCTGATCCATTTTGTTGATGATCGGTAACATCTGTTCTGTCGTCATTCTTGTGGCGATCAGGGACTGATGTGCATCTCTTAAGATTGTTTCTGTTATTTTAATTGGTTTTGCCATAATATTTTCCTCCTTACACTCCAAAGATCGCCATAAATGTACCTGCTGCAACGGCTGTTCCGATGACTCCTGCTACATTTGGCCCCATTGCATGCATTAATAAGAAATTCGTTGGGTCCGCTTCTGCTCCGACTTTTTGTGATACTCTGGCTGCCATTGGCACTGCGGATACTCCTGCAGAACCGATCAGTGGATTGATCTTTCCACCAGATAATTTACACATCAGTTTTCCAAATAAGACTCCTCCTGCGGTTCCTACTGCGAATGCAACCAGTCCTAATAATACGATCTTAAGTGTTGCGATATTTAAGAAGTTTTCTGCACTTGTGGATGCTCCAACAGATGTTCCAAGTAAAATGACAACGATATACATCAAAGCATTGGATGCAGTTTCTGATAACTGTTTGACTACTCCACTTTCACGGAATAAGTTTCCAAGCATTAACATACCAACGAGCGGTGCTGTTGTTGGAAGGATCAGGCAGACAACGATTGTGATAATGATTGGGAACAGTATCTTTTCTGTCTTTGATACTGGACGTAACTGTTCCATCTTGATTTTTCTCTCTTCTTCCGTTGTCAATAATTTCATGATTGGCGGCTGAATGATCGGTACTAGTGACATATAGGAATATGCTGCTACTGCAATCGGTCCCATAAGTCCTGTCTGATGTAACTTTCCTGCAAGGAAAATGGAAGTTGGTCCGTCCGCTCCACCGATGATTGAGATCGCTGCCGCTGCTTTTCCATTAAATCCTAAGAAAATTGCTAAGAAATATGCACTATAGATTCCAAGCTGTGCTGCTGCTCCTAATAAGAAACTCTTTGGATTAGCGATCAGTGGACCAAAGTCTGTCATAGCTCCAACACCAAGGAAGATCAATGATGGAAGAATACTCCATTCATCTAAAGTATAAAAGTAGTGTAATAATCCACCTACACCGTTTGATGTACTTGCTGGATCTGCCATGATATCCGGGTAGATATTAACAAGTAACATTCCAAATGCGATCGGTACTAATAACAATGGCTCGAATCCATGACGGATCGCAAGATATAAAAATACCAGTGCGACTAAGATCATGACATAGTTCCCCCATGTCAGATGAAAAAATGCTGTAGAGTGGATCAGATTCGATAAAGTATGTGTGATATTAGCCATCAAATCCCCTCCATTCTAATTCATTGTAGCTAAGACAGCTCCATTTTCAACATTATTTCCCTGTGATACAGCGATACTTGCAATTGTTCCATCCTGAGGTGCAACGACTGGAATCTCCATTTTCATAGATTCTAAGATCACAACCGTATCTCCAGCTTTCACTGCCTGTCCTTGTGATACTTCAACTGCAATGATCTTTCCTGGAACAGAAGATTTAATCTCAACACTTCCTGCATTTGATACTGGATGTGTTGCAGTTGCTGCTTCATTTCCTGTTGTTTCTTCCACTGTTACATCGTATACATTTCCATTTACTGTGATCCTATAACTTTTCATTTTCTCTCCTCCTGATCTACCATTGATTTCTGTGTACTTTTTTTATCGAACGAACAATATATTGTCTTGGATCTTTTCCTTCAGAAGCTGCGATCGCTGCTGTGATCACTGCAATTAGTTCCAGATCATCAACGAGTTCTTTTTCTACTGGTACCTCTACAGGTACTTCTTGCTTTACCGGTTCTGCTATCTTCTTTTTCGTCAATTTTTCTTCCAACATTGGAATAAAACGAAATAAGTAAATGAGAAAACTTAATGAAACCAGTACAAAAAATACAATGGATACACCCATGATCGTATTACTTACTGCTGTCTGCATAGGTTCCCTCCTTCTTTAAAATACAGAATGTTTTTTTGGTATCTGCATTTCTCTTTTTGTATACAGCATTTCAAAAGCACCAATGACATATTTTCTTGTTTCTGCCGGATCGATCACTGTGTCAACATATCCACGTCTTGCTGCTGTATAAACATCTGACTGTAATTCTTCATATTCCTTTGCTTTTTCTTTTAGTACATCTGCATTTGCTCCTGGATACATGATCTTGACAGCCATATCTGCTTCCATCATTCCAATCTTTGCATCACTCCATGCATATACGAAGTCTGCTCCAATTGATTTACTGTTCATAGATACATAGGCACTTCCAAATGCTTTCTTTGAGATCACATTCACTTTTGGAACTGTTGCCTGTACAAACGCTCCTGTCATTGCTCCGATTGCCTGTGAAAGTTCTTTTTCCTGTTCGATTTCGGCTACAAATCCAACGGTATCTGTAACTGTCAAAATTCCAATGCCAAACGCATCGCATAATTTCACAAAGGATGCTGCTTTTTTCGCTCCCTGTGCGCTGATTCTTTCTTCCTTATTGGCAATACATCCGATTGTTTCTCCATCCAGGCGGATAAATCCGATCGTCATATCATTTCCATAGTCTTTCTTTAATTCTAAAAATTCATTCTGATCTGCAATCTGTATCAAGATTTCCTTTCCATTTCCTGCTGAAATATTTTCACAGAGACGATTCAGGTCATCTACACAATCTATGACCTTGCTTTGATCTTTGTAGTTTGATGGAAAGATTTGGGTTAACTTTCGGATCTCTTCGAAAACTTCTGTTTCATTTCCAACAAAATCTACCGTTCCTGCTTCTTTGCTCTGGAAGACTGCACTTGCACTGTTTAATACTTCTTTCCTGTTTCCTTCGATTGCATTTGGTGCATTTACAAACAACTGTCCTTTTTCTTCCATTAATGTAAAATCTGTTAACGTTGTAAATACAGAAAGACCACCCCCGCAATTTCCAAAGATTGCACTGATCTGTAAGATCACTCCAGATGCCTCTGCCTGTTTCTTATAGATCATTCCAAATGCATGAAGTGCATCCGTTGATTCCTGTAGACGGATTCCTGCACAATCGATCATCCCGATGACTGGAACTCCTGTCTTGATCGCAAGGTCATAAAGATTTACGATCTTTCTTGCATGCATTTCTCCGATGGAACCACCAAGTACCTGGGCATCCTGACTGTATACATAAACTGGACATCTATTGATCAGTCCATATCCTGTTACAACCCCATCCGATGGAGTCTCTACTTTGTCTAACTGAAAGTCTGTACTTCTTGCTGTTACCGCCTGTCCGATTTCTACAAAACTTCTCTCATCAAGCAATGCATAAATTCTTTCAACTGCTTTCCCTTTTGATTTATTTTCCATAAAAACCTCCTTTTCTTGTTCTTTTGTATTTTAATTCTATCGTGGCATTTCATCGGAATTTCCTATGATATAAAGTTAAAAAAGGGCCTGCCTATCCTACGGATAGGCAGACCCTTTTGTCATGCTTTACTTTAAAAATATATGATCTAAAATTAAAATAATCCTTCTTCATTAAAATAATCGATTCTCATCGCATGACGCACATCTTTCATTGTTTCCTGTGCTTTTGCCCTTGCAGCTTTTGTTCCCTGCTGAAGAATTTCTGCAACTTCTGGAAGTTTTGCTTCCCACATCTTTCTTCTCTCGCGGATTGGTTCTAATTCTGCCTGAAGTACTTTGTTTAAGAACTTCTTCACTTTGACATCTCCAAGTCCTCCACGCTGATAATGGGCTTTTAATTCATCTAAGTTATTGTATTCTGGCCAGAACTCTTCAAAGTATTCTGGTTTACAGAACGCATCTAAGTAGATAAATACTGGATTACCTTCTACCTGTCCTGGATCTTCAACCCTTAAATGATTTGGATCTGTAAACATGGACATTACTTTCTTCTTGATATCCTGTGGTTCATCAGATAAGTAAATACAGTTTCCAAGAGATTTACTCATCTTCGCTTTTCCGTCGATTCCTGGAAGTCTTAAACATGCCTGATTGTCTGGCAGTACGATCTGTGGGTCTGTTAATGTCTCTCCATATACAGAGTTAAACTTGTGTACGATCTCTTTACACTGCTCTACCATTGGCATCTGATCTTCTCCTGCTGGTACGACCGTTGCTCTAAATGCAGTGATATCTGCTGCCTGACTGATCGGATATGTGAAAAATCCAACCGGAATGCTTGCTTCAAAATTCTTCTGTTTGATCTCTGCTTTTACTGTTGGGTTACGCTGCACTCTTGCAACTGTAACTAAGTTCATATAGTAGAAAGACAGTTCTGTAAGTTCTGGTACCATAGACTGAATAAAGATATTGACTTTCTCTGGATCTAACCCACATGCAAGATAATCAAGTGCTACCTGCATAATGTTCTGTCTTACTTTCTCTGGATGTTCTGCATTATCTGTTAATGCCTGGGCATCAGCGATCATGATATAAATTTCGTCGAATTTACCAGAATTCTGCAGTCTCACTCGTTCTTTTAAAGATCCTACATAATGTCCAACATGCAGTCGTCCCGTTGGTCTGTCTCCTGTTAATATTACCTGTTTCATTATTTTCTCCTTTTCCGCTTTCCGTATAGACTTTGTACGTCTTCTCTTATGATCTATACTCTTATGTTTTATTGTAAAATCAAATGTGTAAAGTGTCAATATTTCATTGTGAAAAGATTTTTGTGTGTCCGTACTAGAAAGACATTCATTTCTGTAAAAAAGACATTTTGTATTGACTTAAGGAATAAAAGTAAATATAATAAATAAGATTGATTCTTTATTTTTAAGAAAATATGATGTAAGTATCAAAATATCACTTAAAAATAAAAAAATAATGAAAGAAGGAATTTTTAAAATGAAAAACTTATTACAAAAGTGGAATAGCTTAAGTCTGATCGTAAGAATCTTAATCGGTCTGATCATCGGTGCTATTCTTGGTGTAGCTGCTCCAAAAGCAACAGGGCTTGCTCTACTTGGAGATTTATTTGTTGGTGCTCTTCGTGCTGTAGCCCCAATCCTTGTATTTGTACTTGTCATTGCTTCTTTAGCAAATTCTAAGAGCAACGGTGCAAAAAATATGCGTATTGTTATCATCCTTTATATGCTAACAACTTTTATTGGTGCAGTTGTCGCAGTATGTGGAAGTTTTCTCTTCCCAATCACATTACGTCTTGGAAAAGCTGCTACATCTGAAGCCGCTCCTCCAACGGGTGTGTTAGAAGTATTAAAGAACTTATTAATGAATATCGTATCAAACCCTGTTGATTCCCTTGTAAAGGCAAACTACATCGGTATCCTTGCATGGGCTGTTGTTTTTGGACTTGCATTAAAAGCTGCAACTCCTGGAACTAAAAAAGCTCTTCATGATATCTCTGCTGCAGTTACAAAAGCTGTACACTGGATCATCAACTGTGCTCCATTTGGTATTCTTGGACTTGTATATAACACTGTATCTACAAACGGATTAAGCATCTTTACTGATTATGGTAAACTTCTTGCCCTATTAGTTGGATGTATGTTATTTACTGTATTTGTAACAAACCCAATCATCGTATTTAGTATGCTTCGCAGAAACCCATATCCACTGATCTTAAAATGCTTAAAAGAAAGTGGTTTAACAGCATTCTTTACAAGAAGTTCTGCTGCAAACATTCCTATGAACATGGCTCTTTGCGAAAAACTGGGATTAAATGAAGATAACTATTCTGTATCTATCCCTCTTGGTTCTACGATCAACATGGATGGTGCTGCGATCACGATCACAGTTATGTCTCTTGCAGCTGCTCATACAATGGGTATCTCTGTTGATATTCCTACAGCAATCATCTTAAGTGTCTTAGCTGCTGTTTCTGCATGTGGTGCTTCTGGTGTTGCTGGTGGATCCCTGCTGTTGATCCCTCTTGCATGTTCTTTATTTGGTATCTCAAATGATATTGCCATGCAGGTTGTTGGTGTTGGATTCATCATCGGAGTAGTACAGGATTCTGTTGAAACTTGCTTAAACTCTTCTTCTGATGTATTACTTACAGCAACTGCTGAGTTATATCAGAGAAGAAAAGCTGGGGAAGATATTGTATTGATCCCTAATAAATAAAAACTTATGAATAAATAAAATTTGTGGAAATATATAAAAAATAGATTGTTTCCCTTGGACCCACTCTCGTTCAGATTCGCACGTAGCGGACACTAAATTCGACAGCGACGATGAATCGTCACTGCTCATTAAGTGCCGACGAGCTCATATGGTCCAAGGGAAACAATCTATTTTTTATATATTTAAATTTTGTTTATTGATAAGCTGTAGGTATGAGTGACTGCTCATGAGTATTGGATTTTAACTTTAGTTTTATAATAAAATAAAGATTTTAAATGCTTGTTCTCATTCCCAGGGTACAATGTTCTAAAAGTTTTTCACTATTTATGATTTCAATTTGTCTCCTTGATAAGAGAAGCTCTCGCCATTGTTACAAGATCTGCTTTGTCTGCTTGTAAAACACTTTCTGCAATTTCAACATCATTGATTCTTCCTACTGCGATCACTGGAATATCTACCACTTTTTTGATCTCTGCTGCATTTTCTACATATGCTGCTCTTGGAACAACAGATGGTGGAATAATCACATGTGTGGATGCATAAACACCCTGTGAACAATGAATACAATCTGCTCCTGCTTCCTCTACCAGTCTTGCAAGTATCTTAGATTCCTCGATTTCTAATCCACCTGGGACATATTCAACCACTGACATTCTGTATAAAACTGGATAATCTTTTCCGCATTTTTCCTTAATATTCTCAATGATCTCCATTCATTTCTCTTGGTGTCTCTGGCATTGTTGGATCTTTTAACGCGGAAGGTCCGATTGGCTGTTCTCCTGTGATCGCACTGCTTGTCTCTCTTCCTGCATGATAAATCTGTGCTGCGATCTTTCCACCTGCTTCATGAATTCTTCTTGTTAACTCCTTATGGCTTTCAATCTGTCCATCTTCCCATAATCCAGGAAGCTTTTTAAATCCACCTGCAGTTGGTGTCACTGCATAATCTTCTGTGATGATCAGTCCCCATCCACCTTTTGCTTTATGTTCATGATAGGCAATAAATTTCTCTGTTGCCATTCCATCCTCAGAACAATAGTTTGTTACCATTGCTGATACGACCATACGGTTTTTAAGCTCCATCTGATTGATTTTAAACGGTTCAAATACTTTCATTTTACTGCTGCTCCTTCCTTTCATATCCGCTATCCTTTTGATAACTTTACTATAGTCTGATTCCTGGAATTGTTCTCCCTCATATGAGGGAGAAACGAAAAAAAGTAGTTATACCAAACATTTTTGTTTCATACAACTACTTTTGTTTATATTATTCATTTTTCTAATAAATTAAAATTCTTTTTTTAGCATAATTCCTTCAGCTATTTTCAATGACAGGAACCAAATGACAATGGAAATTATATATATAGAAGCCCATAGTGTAATATTTTTTAAATACATTTGATTCATCACGATGTCAATCAGCTCAATCCCTGCCGTTTCAAACATTTTGAAAAAGAAGATAACAACAAAAACAATCCCTCCGATCATAGCTGCTAACGCGATTCTTCCCTTCTCTGCTTCATATTTTAATAGAAAAGGAAGGGCCATTGATTGAAAAATCAATAGCATTGGAATATTGAGTAAGACTGTCATCACAATTTCTTCTGACCTCATTAACAATGTACCTTTTGCTGCTGTAACGATGACTACTAACAATATACCTCCAATGACTGTTATCATTCCCCAAAAGAGGCTAAACAGATATTTTTCTCTTGTATATTCTTTTCTGCTAAATGGAAGCGTAAATAAAAACGCATTGCCATTATCAAATGTATCGTAACTGATCGTACTGATTGCTGTCATGATTGTAATCACAGACGTATAGGTAATTGCAAATGATATTTGATCCGTAGCGATTAAGATTCCTGCTGCAACTAGCCAGATCACTGCCAGATTTTTTTGTTGTGATGAGATTAATCTGATGTCTTTTGTCCATAATCCTTTCATCTTCTACACCCCCTGTATCATTAATGTAATGATCTGATCGATCGTTCCTTTTTCTACCACGATCTTTGGATAATTCTCCAGATAAAATTGTTTCTGGTCTGTAAGACATGCATATCCATAGGATTCTTTCTTCATTTTTATTATATATTGTGGATCTAGTGTTTTTGACTGTTCTTCATCAACCTTTAAGATCGCATAATTACTTAATAACCGATCTGTTTCTTCGTGCAAGATGATATTTCCTTCATTGATCATATAAATATTATCACATAAGGTTTCAAGATCTGTTGATATATGAGAACTTACAAGAATCGAACGTTCTTCATCTTCTTCCATATAATCTCTTAACATATCAAGCATCTCATTCCTTGCCATGACATCAAGCCCTGCCGTTGGTTCATCTAAGATTAATAGTTTTGCTTTGTGGCAGATTGCTGTAATTAACTTTAATTTTGCTTTCATTCCAACAGAAAACTGTTCTAGTTTTTTGTCTGTTGGCAACTGATATTTCTCTATATAGTTTGTAAATAACTGTTCATCAAATGCTTCATATGTATTTTTTAGAATATCCTTGATGTCTTTTACTGTAAGATATCTGCTAAAACCAGAATCAGAAAGTACGACACCGATCTGTTCCTTATCCTCTGGTTTTATATCCTTGACATTCTTTCCAAAAATCTGAATATCTCCTCCATCTATGTAAATCAATCCAAGCACTGCCTTTAAAGTTGTGCTTTTTCCAGATCCATTCGGACCTACAAACCCAGTGATCATCCCCTCTTTTACTTCCATGGAACAGTTGAGGGTGAAATTCTTATATTGTTTCTTTAATTTATCAATTTTTAACATACCTTATCCCTCCAATATTAACTCAAACAAGGTTTTGATATCTTCATCACTGATGCCAAAACGCCTTCCTTTTAGAATTGCTTGTTCTAAGTCCTGTTCTACTTCCTTCTTTTGCTCTTCCATCATCAACTCCGTGTTCGCCGCTGTCACATAGCTGCCTTTTCCATGAATCGTTACTGTAAAGCCTTCTCTTTCCAGTTCATCGTAAGCTTTCTTTACCGTTAAAGCACTGATCTTTAATTCCTTTGACAATGCCCGGACAGATGGCAGCTGGTCATTCTGCTTTAATTCTTGCTTTCGGATCATTGTTTTGATCTGGTCTATGATCTGCTCATAGATTGGAACCATGGATGATGTGTTGATTATGATCTTCATTTTGTATCATCCTCCTTTACTTATAAACAGTGTATAACAGTATCAAACTGTTATATGGTGTTTGTTTTAAAATAAATAAAAAATAGAGTTATTGCATTATCATAATAAAAGTTCAAAAAGAACTATAGATAACGCAATAACTCCATTTTTATGTTTAAATTTTATAATTTAATAATATTCTTCCACATATTTATCAGCAACTTCTTTATCCAAAGAAAAGTCCTCCATGATATTTTTTATTGTATCTTCTCTTGATGCTTCCATCTTCTTATAAATTTTAATTGCACCCTCTACTCTTCCTTCTATCCTTCCTTTCTCTCTTCCTCTTTCTTCTAATTCTTCTAAGGCCTTGCACATATTCAACTCAACTCCTTCCTGTTCTAATTTCAATGAATCATCAATTAATTTCTGCGTTTCTGTAATTGAACCTATTACCATTCCAAGTTCTGGTGATATTGTTTTTTCTTTGTAGATATTATTAATTTTATCATATTCCTATTATAAATAAACCTACAGATATCAAATATTGTCTTGACATCCCCATTTTGAAACTTTAATAATTCACTTTTCCTTAACTCAATCAAATTAAATTTATAATCCGAAATCAATGACTCAAATTCCTCTGGAATATCCAACATATCAATCAAAGAACGAGGGCCGTCCCATTCATCCTCCCCATAATATATACAAATCGTAACAATCGGATGCAACCGATCTGTCTTTTGAAATTTTGATAAGAATTCATGTTTTGTCTTATAATTCTTATATTTTTTATTCTTGGCTTCCAGTTCCTTATATTCCTTCAAATAACTGAAAGCATCTCCTATCATATGCCTTAACGGCATTGCGTAATGTATCTTAGATTGATTTTCAAGTCCTAAAATCACATAATCAACACCATTTCCGTTTAAAACAATCTAATTTTAACCAACGTTCCTTCGGGTATAAATAAACACAAAAATAGAGATGGAAATTCATTTTTCGTACTCCCATCTCTATTTATACTTGATGAATTACCGTATTTTCAACTTAATTCTTCTCATCCATCAATCCAAACTGTATCGTCACACAAGTAGCAATGATCAATCCAAACATATAAAATGAATATTTTAACACATTAAGTGGTGACACATCTGCGAGTGCCGTGATCATTAACATACCTCCATCATGTGGCATCAATGAGATAAATGCACAGGCAAAGATATCTACCAGACTGGCAAGTCTCTTTGGTGCAATCTTGTATTTTTCACCGATTTCTTTTGCGATCGGACAAGTAACAATAATAGCGATCGTGTTATTTACCATTGCCGCGGAAAGAATTCCTGACATCAGCCCGATTCCATATTCTGCACCGCGTCTGTTCTTGATCTTGCCACTGATCGCTCCTACCAGCCACTCAACTCCGCCATATTCGCGAACAATACCAATGATTCCAGATACCAAGATCGCAACCATACTGATACTAAACATATCACTCATACCATTTCCAATTGCCTGAATCCAGTCAAAGAATCCGCAGCTTCCCACACAAAGTCCGATAATACCTGCAGAGAGGATTCCTACAAAAAGTACAACTGCAACGTTAATCCCCATCAATGCTGCTCCAAGAACGATAAGATATGGAAGGACTTCAATGATATTGTAACTTCCTGCCTTGATTGCTCCACTTCCAGTACCTCCGACCACTGAATAAAGGATCATTGCCACGATCGCAACCGGTAATGCGATAAAGAAGTTCATCTTAAACTTATCTTTCATCTCAGAACCGCATCCTTCTGCTGCTGAGATCGTTGTATCAGAAATCATGGAAAGGTTATCTCCAAAATAAGAACCTCCGATCACTGCTGCTCCAACGATCGCAACATTTAAGTGTGCTCCCTGTGCCACATTGATCGCGATTGGTGCCATTGCTGCAATGGTTCCCATGGATGTTCCTATCGATGTAGAAATAAAACAGCACATTAAAAATACACCTGGAATCAAAAATGTTACTGGAATCACATGAAGACATAGATTAACAACAGAATCTTTTCCTCCCATTGCCGCTGCTGCTCCCTGAAATCCCCCTGCCATCAGATAGATCAAAACGATCATCATAACTCCAGAATTTCCCATGTTTGTCGTCATAATGTTTAATTTATCTTTTACATCCATACTTCTATTTAAAAGAAGTGCTACCGCACATCCTGCCAAAAGTGCGACATGACGTGGAAATTTTCCAAATGGGTCGTCTGCTCCCATCAAGGTAAATGTAATTCCACATCCTACATAACATACTAGAAATACGATCAGTGGAAGAAAGGCCACAGATCCTAGATTTTTCTTTTGTTTCTCCATTTCTTTTCCTCTCAATCTTAATATATATCCAGATAAATCTGTCTTATTTCTCTGCCAGATGCTTATCCAGTGCATTTTTTAACTGTGTCAGTGCCTGCTCAACCGTCACTCGTGGACACGCAACGTTGAAACGCTCAAACTGTGCTGTCTCTGGTCCAAAGATGATTCCAGAATCCAGCCACAATTTTGCTTCTTCTAACATTAAATGTTCTAATTCTTCATTGCTGAATCCATATCCTGAGAAATCAACCCATACTAAATAAGTCCCTTCTGGTTCTACCATCTTTGCTTTTGGAAAGTTCTCTTTTACATATCGGCTCATATACTTTACGTTTTCATATATATATTCTACCAATTCATCTACCCAGTCAGCACCTTTTGTGTAACATACTTTCACAGCAAGCTGTCCCATTAAGCTTCCCTGACTGTAAGCTGCCTGTGTATTAGCCCATTGATATTTTTTTCTTAATTCTTCGTTTGGAATAATGATATTTGCTGGCTGTAATCCTGCAACATTAAATGTCTTTCCTGGCGAACTGTAAAGTGCAATGATCTCATGAAATTTTTTATCCAGATTCATACAGCTTGTAAACTCATGTCCTGGAAAAATAAAATCACAATGCATCTCATCAACCATCCAGATTACGTTGTATTTTAAACAGATTTCTGCGACTTTTTCCATTTCTTCTCTTGTCCAGACTCTTCCTACTGGATTGTGTGGGTTGCAGAAGATCAGTGCTTTTACATTTTCTTCTTTGATCATTTGTTCCATTTTTTCAAAATCAATGGAATAACGATTGTTTTCATAACGAAGCTGACAGTTTACCAGTTTTCTTCCATCATTTTTGATAACTTCACTAAATGGATAATACACTGGCTGCATAACCATCATGGCATCTCCTTCTTCGGTAAATGCCTTAACACTTGTTCCAAGTGCATAAACGATTCCTGCTCCAAGTGTTACCCATTCTGGTTTGATCGTATATCCGTATCTTGTTGAAAACCAGTGGTTCATTGCATCAAAATATTCATCTAAGGGATCCGTATATCCAAAAATCCCATGATCAATTCTTTTATGAAATTCATCAAGAATCTCATCTGGCAGACGAAAATCCATATCTGCTACCCAAAGAGGAAGCAGGTCATCTCTTCCTTTTCTCTTCATTCCAAAATCGTATTTCAAACAATCTGTTCCATGTCTGTCGATTACTTCGTCAAAATTGTATTTTCCCATTTTCTACTCCTGTGTTGTTTTTTCTGTCTTTTTATACTGGAACATATAATATTTCATTTTTACCACCACAGATCATGCCAAGTGTTGCACTCTGTGCATTCGATAGATCATATTTTTTCCTTGTGATCTCTTTCATCGATGGTGCTTCTTCCATAACAGTTTTTTCTAAGTTTCCTCCACCAATACTTCCAATAATTCCATCTTTTGTGACAAGCATCATACTTCCAACACCTCGTGGAGATGAACCGGATTTCTTTGTGATAATGCACAGCACTCCTGATTCTTTTGTCTCAAAAAGTTCTTTACTCATCGTACTTTCTGTTTCGTGATTTTTGATTGCGATCATCTCTGCTGCGATACTGATTGCAATCTCTTCTGGCGTTCTTGCACCGATCTTTAATCCGATTGGTGCATGGATCGTGCTGATCTGTTCTTCACTGTATCCTTCTTCTTTCATTATCTCGAAGGTTTTTGCAACTTTTCCTTTGCTTCCGATCATTCCAAGATAGAGATATGGTCTTCGTAATACCGTTTCTGCACATAATCTGTCATTTGCATGTCCACGTGTGACAACCACATAAAATGCGTTATCTTGTTCTGGCAAAATATCTTCTATGTCATGAAAATCTCTGCAGTAAACTTCATCTGCTTGTGATAGTTTCTCTGGATCTGCAAATTCCTCTCTGTCATCGATCATAATCGTGTAGAAATCTAAAAATTTCGCAATCCGGAGTAACTGGATCGCTACATGTCCAGCCCCGAAGATAACTAATTTCGGCTGAATCTTAAACCAATCGTCCTTGATCTGTGCGACATCTTTTTCTTCCTGTAAGAATCGAGCGATCACTCTTTGATATAGTGTATCTGCCTGTCCTGGATATACTTTGATTTTTGCATCTTTATATTGCTCTCTCAATGGTCCTAGATATCCTTTCTTCAATAATTTTTGTAAATGCAGCGGTGTAAGGATCGTATCTTCTTTAATCTCTAAATCCTTATCCGCTAATGAAAGTCTGTGAACAACCTTGCTGGCTGGTTTCCCAAGTGCTGACATTCCGATCACAATATGAATCTCATCGATATTTTCAGGGATCACTGGTTCATAATCCGCTGGAATCTTTGCCGGCATTCCCCTGGAACCATCGGCTTCTATCAGCGTGATATCTGCTTCTTTTACTGCAGTTTCATAGAAATCTTCTGGTAATGGTCCGATTTTTTGTACTAATGCATTTTCTGGCGTCGCAGGCATTCCCGCCATACAATATCCGGTTTCATTTAATTGCTTTCGAATATCTTCTATATTTTCAGGGATCACGGTATCGGATTCCTTTTTCATATGAGTTGTCGTTGTGACAAAGACTTTCTTTCCAAGACTTCTATAATACTGTGCTAACTTATGAACTCTCGTTGTTTTTCCACCGGAACCTGCAACTGCAATGATCATATCTTTTTCCTCTTTATTCTTCTGCAAGAATCTTAACTGCATTTATTATCTGGTTGATTTCTTTCATTGTTGTCTCATGTCCAAAACTGAATCTTACCATACCCTGCTCTATCGTACCGAAATGCTCATGTACCAATGGTGCACAATGAGCACCTGATCTTGTCTGTATCTGAAAACGTTCCATTAATTCATCACTGACACTTCCGGAATCATATTCTTCCAGGTTGATCGAACAAATGGCGGTTTGTTTTGTCAGATCTAATTGCTTTTCATGGTAAATTTTAATTCCTTGAATCTTCTGAATTTTTTTATAAAATATTTCAATAAGATTCATTTCCTGTTCACGTATCTTATCAATTCCATATGTATTGATAAAATCAATCGCTGCCCCAAGTCCTACGATTCCGATCCCATTTAATGTTCCTGCTTCCAATGCCTGTGGCAGCACTCCTGGCTGTGTTTTCGAAAATGATAAGATTCCTGTTCCACCTGTTTTTAACGGACGAATCTCTACACCTTTTCTAATACAAATCCCCCCGATACCCTGCGGTCCCATCAAGCCTTTATGTCCGGTAAAACATAATATATCGATATTATCTTCCTTCATGGAGATTGGGATCACTCCAGCACTTTGAGCAGTATCAACGACAAATAAAATTCCTTTTTCTCTACAAAGTTTTCCAACACTTTGGATATCAAACATTTCACCTGTCACATTGGATGCATGCGTCATCACGATCATCTTGGTATCTTTTGTGATCGCCTGTTTGATATCCCCCACATCTGGTGAAGTGATCGTTAAGCAAACTCCTTGTCGTTCCATCTCATATAATGGACGAAGAACGCTGTTGTGCTCCATAAACGTTGTGATCACATGATCACCATGATTTAAGCTTCCTTTGATCACTGTGTTTAAGCTTTCTGTAATTCCACTGGTAAATACAACTTGTTCTGCTCCATAGCCGTCAAAAAACTGATCTACTTTCGTACGAACTTCGTAAATCTTTCTTGCAGCATCCAGAGAACTTTCGTTGACACCTCTTCCGCTGTTGCCAAGTGCCAATGCATTCATAACTGCATCCTTGACACACTCTGGTTTCGTGATATGCGTTGCTGCATAATCTGCATAAATTGTTTCTACCTTTTGTTTTTCATGGGTATATATAGGAACATTCAGTTCTTCCTGCTGATCAGAAAGATTATTTTTTAAATATAATAATGCTTCCAAAACACCACCTGCAATGCACCTGGCTTTATCTGAAATTGTAAAGCAGTTATCGTATTCTTCAGCTCTCGGATCGATATCTGCGATCTTAAATCCTTTTGTCACCGGATATCCATCACGAATTAAACCTCTCAGTAATCCATCCATACTTGCAGCTACATCAACAATCGTACCTTCTGGTGTTTCTATCTTTGCTAATAACTGGCCTTTGCTTACCATATCTGTGATATGACAGATATTTCTTAAGATCCCTTTAGCTGGGGAATGGATCACTCGTTCCTTTCCAAAGCCTTTGATCACTCCTGGAATTCCTGTGTTCGGGATCGCACTGCCTTCTTTGATGATCCTTCCAAGCCTGTGTCCACGCATCGTCTCGATCACAACATCGACATCTTCCCCTGCTGTAAATCCAGGTCCTAAAGCAATCGTGATCGGTGCCATATCTCTTGTTGTACCAAGATTTTTCTTCGCAAGAATGGCATCAACAACTGCGATCGGATGCAACTGTTTGATCATCTCTCCATTTGGATCGATCATTAATGCCGGATTCCCTGCTTTCATGATCTGTTCTGCTTCTTTGATATCATGTGCAAGATGGCAGGTCATATCCTCAACCTGCCACTTTTCTTCATAAACTGCTTCTGAAAATGCAACATTTCTACGAATTGCAGATGGATGTGCAATTTCTAAGATCAATACATGAAAACCACTTTTTACCAATTTATAAATTGTACCTGTGGCGATATCTCCACCGCCTCTTACAATGATTAAATCTTTCATAGATATTCCTCAAGGTTTGATCACTTTTCCTGCTTTTTCCATCATTTCTACGATATCATACATATTTGTGATGGAACCAACCGCTAATTTATCTGTAATATCATAGAAATTTAAGCATGTTCCGCAAGTATATATTTCGACCCCTTCTGCTTCTAATGTTTTTAAATCTTCTAAAGAATCAGAATCTTCGCATGTAAGATATGCTCCTGAATTATAAAATAATACCTTTGATGGAAGTTTATCCTGTTTTGTTACTGCAAATAAAAACGCTTTGATCAATGTCTGACCAAGAGCTTTCTCTCCTTGTCCCATCTCGTTTGATGATACAGCGATGATAAAATCATCCTTTGCAGATGGTGCACAGACAATCTCTTCTTCCTCATCTGCTGGTGTATAATTCTCTGCCATGATCTCAATCTTAAATTCATTGTCTGAGATCTTCTCGCTTTTAACTTCGCAGTTTTTACCTTCTGCAAATCTTGTAACATTCTGGACAGCTGGTTCATTATCTACCAGAACGATTAATTTTGTCTCTCCATCCATTGATTCTAATGCTTTCTTTGTGTGTACAACCGGAATCGGACAAGCATTCCCTCTTTCATCAATCTGTTTCATACTTAACCTCCAATTTAAATTTCTACCTGAAATACCCCTTGTGGGATGATTTCATATTCTGACATAAATTGTACCACAGATTCTTCATTTTCTAAAGGGGTCATCCATGCCATTCCACATCCTGCTGTGATCTCTTTTGGTACTGGGATCAATCTTCCTGCGATCTGATGTTTTTTGCAGGCACTTTCCATACCGATCGCCTGTGTTGTTGTCTCAAATGTGATCACTGTTTTTAATTCTTTTTTTCTCATGATATTTTATGTTTCTCCTGAATTTCCAAAGTTTTTTATAAAAGAACGTTTTACTGCTTCAGCAACTTCTTTCTGAAAGTTTTCATAACGATTCAGAATATCTTCGCCTTCTGGTGTAAGGTGTGAACCTCCCCCTTGCTTTCCACCGGATTTTCGTTCTACTAATTTGACTCCAAGGTCTGCTTCCGCACGATTTAAGATCTTCCATGCTTTGCTTGCAGCCATTCCCATGGATTTATATGCAGCAGATAAAGAACCTTTCTCTCTTGTTAATGATAATAACTGTGCAACTCCTTTTCCAAAATCTGGTTCTTCCATAAAAACTCTGACCCTGAAATCAAAACGTTTTGGTAAATATGATTTCATGTCTACCACCCTTTTCCGAATCCACAGTTTGGATAAGTACAAACTTTACATCCAAGACATAATCCGCCTTCTCCAAGGTGTGCAAGTTCTTCTGCGCTTACTTTATCATCTGCCATGATCCTTGGCAGAATAAGATCAAAAACAGTTCTCTTTGAATACATAACACATCCTGGAAGTCCCATGATCGGAATTATCTGATCTCCTTTTTTATAATATGCAAGTAAAAACATTGCTCCTGGCAAAACAGGTGCTCCATAAGATATGATATCGGCTCCTGTATTCTTGATCGCAAGTGGTGTCTTGTCATCTGGATCAACACTCATTCCTCCTGTGCATAATACCATTTCTGCCCCATTTTCGATAGCTTCTAAGATTGTTTTTGTTAAAAGTTCATTGTCATCTGGCAACTGTTTTGTACTGGTCACTTCTGCACCGTATTCTTTGATCTTTTCTGCCACAACTGGAGTAAATGTATCCTCAATTCTATGATAATACACTTCATTTCCTGTAGCTAAGATCACGGCTTTTTTCTTCTTATAAGGCAGAAGAGACAGGATTGGTGTATCCCCAACCCTGTCTTTGACTTCCTGCATCTTATCTTTTTCAATGACCAGTGGAATGATTCTCGTACCTGCTAGTTTGTCCCCTGCTTTGACTGGAGTATTTCCAGATCTTGTCGCGATCATCATCTGTCCGAAAGAATTGACGGTAAATAGTTTTTCTTTGTCGATCTTTAAGAGTCCGTCATATTCGGCAGATAATTCAATCTTACCTTCCTTAACTTCTGACTCTTTCATTCCTTCATTCTTGCACAGATCACAAAGGATCCTTGCTGCATCATTTTCATGAAGCATATCGTCTCCGGCTTCCCAGACGTATAAATGATCTTTTCCAAGGGATAACAACACTGGGATATCTTCTTCTTTGACTACATGACCTTTCCTGAATCTTGCGTCTTTTGTAACACCTTTGATGATCTGTGTGATATCATGACATAGCACAGTTCCTACAGCATCTTTTGTATCCACTAATTTCATTGTTTTTCACCTTCTACTTCTTATTTATTAATTGTAAATCCATAAGATCTGAAGACTTTTAATGCTTTTTCACTCTGTAAGAATTTTACGAATTTATCAGCTGCATCTTTATTTTTACTTTTCTTTAATGCTGCAACTGGATAAATAACTGGCGTTTTTAAAGCATCTGCTGGTGCTTCTGCAAGAACTTTTACATCCTTGTTACTTGCTGCATCTGTTGCATATACAACACCGCAAGAAGCACTTCCTTTTGCTACCCAATTTAAAACTTCTGTTACATTTGTTCCAAAGCTTGCTTTTTTCTTCACATCATTCCAGTTCTTTAAGTTTGTAAAGATTTCCTGTGCATACTGTCCAGCTGGAACGCTCTTAGGATCTCCTAATGCTATTGTATCAGCTTTTGTGATATCTTTAAAGGATGAAACTTTTGCATTACCTTTTTTAGGAGCGATCAGTACAACTTTGTTTTCTAATAATTCTACAACATCCCCCTTGCTGATGTATTTTCCTTTGACAAGATTGTTCATCTGTTCAGTCGCTGCTGACATAAATACATCCGCTGCCATTCCATTTTCAATCTGGCTCTGTAATTTTCCTGAACTATCATAACTTCCTTCTACTTTAATTCCTTTATTTTCTTTTTCGAACATTGGAATTAATTTCTCTGTGTAGCATTTTTCAAGACTAGCTGCAGCTGCAAGTGTGATGGTTGTTGTTTCTTCTTTCTTTACTGCCTCTGTTGTGGATTTAGAGCTGTCCTTACTGCTTCCACATGCTGTTACCCCAAGAACCATAGCTACTGCTAATAACACTGCTAAAAATTTCTTTTTCATTTGTAACTTCCTCACTTTCTTAAAAATGCTATGTAAAATTTCATAGTAATGTGGCTTTTCCCATATGACCTCTTTGAATATGGTATTTTTTGTCACATAGATTTTCTACTTCCTTACTGCTGTGGCTCACCAAGATCGCTGGTTTATCCAACATTGCCAGCATATTGGATAATTCATCTTGCATCTGTTCTCTTAAGTATTCATCCAACGCTGAAAATGGCTCATCCATCAAGATGACTTCCGGTTCACACACAAGCATCCTTGCTAACGCTGTTCGCTGTTTTTGCCCTCCTGAAATCTGTCTTGGATATCTTTTTGCTAATTCTTCGATATGAAATCGTTTCATCATATCATTTGTCTTTTGTTCGATTTCATCCTTCGGAAATCCTTTTGCTCTTAATCCTGTTTTGATATTCTCTTCAATCGTCATATTAGGAAACAGTGCATATCCCTGAAATAAATATCCAATCTTTCGTTTTTGTGGTGGCAGATCGATCTTTTTCTCGGAATCATAAAGTATTTTCCCATCTAGTACAATTCTCCCACTATCTGCAGTTTCCACACCTGCGATACATTTTAAAGTAATGCTTTTTCCACTTCCAGAAGGTCCCATAAGCCCTGTACAACCTGTTTCTACATTAAGTTCTGACTCTAATGTAAATTCTTTTAGTTTCTTTTTGATCTTTACTTCAAGACTCATACATCTCTCCTTACGCTTCCTGTTTCTTCTTTTCCATGATCAGGTAAATATTCATGGCTGCTACGATTGCAAAACAAATGATCACGATCACAAGTACATACTGATATGCTGCATCCATATTTCCCGCTGCAACTTCAGAGTATACTGCAAGTGGCAGAGTTCTTGTTCTTCCCGGAATATTTCCAGCGATCATTGCTGTTGCTCCGAATTCACCAAATCCTCTGGCAAATGCAAGCACTCCACCAGAAATGATCCCTGGCAGTGCATTTGGGATCATAACTCGAAAGAAAATGCTCCACTCACTCATTCCAAGTGTTCTTGCCGCAAAGATCAGATCTTCATCAATCTGTTCCAGGGCACCTCTTGCAGAACGGTACATCAATGGAAATGACATCACAACTGCCGCAAGGATCGTTGCGGCCCATGAAAATGCAATCTTGATCCCAAGATAATTTTCAAATAATTTTCCTACTGGTCCATATGATCCGAAAAATACAAGCAAGAAAAAACCTGCAACAGTTGGTGGTAATACTAATGGCATCGTAAAGATCCCATCCCAGAAGATTCTTGTTGCGTCTGATTTACGATATAAGATCCATCTTGCTGCTAATAGTCCTAAAATAAAGGTAAATAAAATCGCGATCGTTGCCGTTTTCATCGATATGATGATCGGTGATATATCCATACATTGTCTCCTCTCTTAGTTTCTTCCGCAATCTTCTGTGTTTTCCCTTAAAGTATCTAATCCATGTGGCAGCTGATCAATGACAAAAGAAAGACTCTCTTCCACTGCCTTTTTGCTTCCAGGAAGATTAATGATCAATGTTTTCTTTCTTATTACACTGACACCTCTTGATAACATGGCTCGTTTTGTGATCGTCATAGAACCTGCTCTGATCGCTTCTGAGATTCCCGGCACATTGCGGTCTGCAACAGCTAAAGTTGCTTCTGGTGTACGATCTCTTGGAGAAAGCCCTGTCCCACCGGTTGTAATAATTAAATCAACTTGCCGGCTGTCGCTTAAACGGATCAGATGTTTTTTGATCTGAGCTTCTTCATCCGGAAGAAGGATTTCTTCTACAATCTTAAATCCATGTTCTTTTAAGATTTCTGCTGCTCTTGGACCGCTTGTATCCACTCGTTCTCCTCTGGAGCCTTTATCACTCAATGTCATGACTGCTGCCATGTATGGCATATCTTTCTCTGGGTAAATGACCTCAATCTTATCTCCGACTTTGATCGTTCCGCTTTCTAATACTTTTGCAAAGATACCTTCTCTTGGCATGATACAGTCCCCAACACGTTTATATATCTCACAATGACTATGGCATTCTTTCCCAATCTGAGTGATTTCAAACTTTGCATCATTACAGATCAGTTTTGTTCCAACTGGAAGTTTCTTAAAATCAATGCCGTAAGCAAGAATATTTTCCCCAAAATCACCCTCGATCACGGAAGCACCTTTTTCATTGAATTCATCCACAATATCCGCGCTCAAAAAACTAACCTGACGATGCCATTTTCCTGCATGGGCATCTCCTTCTAATCCAAAGTCTTTGATCACATTGACTTCGTTGATATTTTTCTTCACGGTTCCTCGTTTTTCACTGATACAGACTGCTTTTATGATTCCTTCCATACAAAATCACCACTCTTTCCACCTGTTTTCTCTACTAAATGTATCTCTGACATAACCATATGTTTGTCAATTGCCTTGCACATATCATAAATCGTTAATAAAGCAATCTGTACTCCTGTCAGTGCCTCCATCTCAACGCCTGTTTTCCCTGTTGTTTTGACAAGACAGACTGCTTTGATCTCTTTGGTTTCTTCTAGCATTTCAAAATCAACTTTACACTTTGTAAGCATCAGAAGATGGCACATCGGGATCAGTTCAAATGTCTTCTTTGCCGCCATGATCCCTGCGATCCTTGCAGTTCCTAAGACATCTCCTTTTGCCATACTTCCTTCTTTGACTTTTTCAAAGATCTCATCATTAACTTTGATCTTTCCTTGTGCGATCGCTGTTCTTGTTGTTTCTTTTTTCTTCGTCACATCGACCATGACCGCATTCCCATGCTGGTCAAAATGTGAAAATTCTCCCATTTATCTTATCCTCCAATTGTATACATCTTGCTGTTTGACGGCATTTCTTCAAAATGATGTGCCTGTGGTTTTCTATAAATGATTTCTTTTAAAACCTGTTTGATCTCTTCGTCTGACGTTTCAGCCTTTCTTAACAGATCTCTTAAATTCCCTGCTTCTTCATAATAAAGACATGGTTTGATCCCACCGGTAGAAGTCATACGAATACGGTTGCATGTATCACAAAATTTTCCATGCAATGCCTCGATCCATCCGATCATTCCCTTATATCCTTCCATTGTTTCATAAACTGCCGGTCCATTTCCCATTCTTTGTTCGGTTTTGTGAAATCTGATCCCTTGATCTTTTAAGTTCTTTCTGATCTCATTTTTTGTTAATGCTATCGTTGTCTTCTTATTTCCAAGCGGCATTTGTTCAATAAATCGTATACAGATCTTATGATCTTTCATATAATCTATAAATTTTTGAATATCCTCCATCGTCGTCTGTTCTGTCAACACAACATTTATCTTTATATTCAATCCTATATTGATTGCTTTATTAATTACTGATATGACCTGTTTGTACCCATCGAATCCTGTGATCTTTTTATATTTCTCCTGATCCATAAAATCAAGACTTATATTGATCCCATCCACTCCTGCCTCTGCTAATTTCACTAAATCTTTTGATAATAAGATTGCATTGGTTGTTAACGTAACTTTGTTAACTCCATCCGTTTTCTTTAATTCACGGATAAAATCTGAACAGCCTTTTCGTACCAACGGTTCGCCACCTGTGATCTTAAATTTGTCAATTCCAAGCGTTGTAAGAATCTTACATACTCTTAGGATCTCCTCATATCTTAAAATCTCCTCATGTGACAACATTTCTTCATGATCAGGGCGGCAATAAGTACAATATAAATTGCAACGATCCGTGATCGATATTCTTGCATAATCAATGCTTCTTTGAAATTGATCTTTCATCTCTTTCTCCTATCGTTATTCTCAACCAAGAATAACGCTTGCCTAAAATCAGACAGGAAAAACCATATTTTAACATTCTTCCTGTCTGTTCGTTCTTCTATTCTAATATGATTGATTTTTCTTCTTTTTCTTCTATGTACCCAATTATTTTAGCACATGGGATTGTGTTCTGTAAATCCTCTAATAAATTTTTTGCATCATTTTCGCTAACTGCGATCATCAATCCTCCAGATGTCTGTGGATCATATAAAATATCTTCCAATGCTCTATTTATTTTTTTCGCTTTTGAAACACCTGCACTTGCATATTTACGATTCCTATAAGCACCTTCTGGGATCATTCCAAGGTCTGCCATAGAAAGAGCTTCTTTGTGATATGGAATCTCTTCTGTCATAAAATGAATCGTTACATCACTGCCCTGTGCCATCTCATAACCATGTCCAAGTAATCCAAACCCAGTAACATCCGTACAACTGTGCACTTCATATTTTACCATAATATCTCTGGCATATTTATTGAGCTGTCTCATCTGATCATAGATCTTATCCATTACTTTTTGATCGATAAATTCAGCCTTTGCTGATGTTGTTAAAATTCCAACTCCTAACGGTTTGGTCAAAATTAAAATATCTCCAGGTCTTGCCCCGCTGTTTGTCAAAAATTTTTGAGGATGTACAAATCCAGAAACAGATAAACCATATTTGGGCTCTTGATCGTGAATCGTATGTCCACCTGTGATGATCACTCCTGCTTCATATGCTTTTTTATAACCACCTCGTAAAATTGCCTGAATGCTTTCTTTTGGCATATCTTTTGTGACACACATGATATTTAAGGCAAGCTTTGGATCTGCTCCCATCGCATAAATATCACTGATCGCATTCACTGCTGCAATCTCTCCGAACATTTCCGGATCGTCAACGATCGGCGGGAAGAAATCCAATGTCTGAACAAGTGCTGTATTTTCATCAATTTTATAGACAGACGCATCATCACTTTTATCAAAACCAACTAATAACCGTTCATCTGATCTTGTTGGAATTCCGTCTAATAATTTTGCTAAAGTTCCAGCTCCAACTTTTGCCCCACATCCTGCACACTGGGCGAGTTTTGTTAATTTCACTTCTGTTTCCATAGACCTTATCCTCCCGTAAATGTTCATGATCTCTCTTAAACATTATCTCTTGTTACATCTTTTAGCCACTTGAAACTGCGATATCTGATCAATGTGATCGGTACTTTGATCAATTCATCACTCATCAATAATACATAAACTGCCGGCACACTCCAATGTAATACAAATGCAGCCAATGCTCCTAATAAAATCGAACATCCCCACATCGTTGATACATCCATGATCAAGCCAAACTTCGTATCGCCGCCAGATCGGAAGATTCCAACGACCATTGTTGTATTAAATGCCTGCGCGATCACAAAATAAGACATCACATAAAACATCATTTTCAGATAGTATCTTGCAGTTGCACTTAAGGATAAGAAAGAAATTACAACTGGAGATGCAATTAAGATCAATCCTCCTCCGATCACTCCCATCACCACACTTAAAATGATAAACCGTTTGGCATAGGCTCTTGCATGATCGAATTTTCTCTCACCGATCGTCTTTCCAAGATAGATCGCTGTGGCGCTGGATAGCCCAAAAGACACAACCGTTGCTAACTGTCTCGCCACCTGTGCAACAGAATTGGCTGCAACTGCAGAACTTCCCATATGTCCAAGAATTGCTGTATTGGCTGATGTTCCAAGCCCCCACATTACCTCATTTAAAACAACTGGGAGGGAATAGACTAAGAAATCTCTCACTAACAGTTTGTCCTGATGAAGGAAATAGTGAACTCTGAATTTTACATCTTTATTATATATTTTTGCATAACCACAAACCAGAACAAGTTCCATAATCCTTGCGATCAATGTCGCAATCGCTGCTCCACGGATTCCAAGAGCTGGAAATCCAAATAATCCAAAAATAAAGATCGCATTAAAAACCACATTGCATAAAAATGATACTAGATAAACAACTGTTGCCACGATCACTCGTTCAATGCTTCGCATGACATATAAATATACATTGGTAATTCCCATGATAATATATGAACATGCAACGATCCTTAAATACTTAACTCCTTCTGCGATCACCTGTGGATCATTTGTAAAAATTCTCATCAACGATGCTGGAATTGTAAATGCTGCGATAGTGAATATCGCAGTTATGATCACTGCTGATCTAATCCCTAATGCCAAGATCTTTTCAATCGCTGTCTTGTCACCTTTTCCCCAGTATTGTGCAGTAAGAACGGTTGCCCCCGATGTTAATCCAAACAAAAACAGTACCATAATGTACTGAATCTGGCCAGCAAGAGAGGCCCCTGATAATACTTTTTCACTGACTTTTCCAAGCATCACAACATCGGCTGCTGTTACTCCAACGTTGATCAGATTCTGCAATGCCATCGGAACGACCAGCGCAAATACATTTTTATAAAAATCTTTCCATTTGATGTTTAAATCATTCAATCTTTTTCTCCTGTTCTTTTCATTACCTCATAATAGGATATAGAAGCTTTGTCTGCTTGTCAAGCACATATTGCCTACCTGTATTTCATTTAGTATCCCCAAAAATGAAAAATAAAAACCACTTAATAAAATCATCTGCAGATTCATCATTGCGATATTTATTAAATGGTCTTTATCTTTATAATTAGAATTTAATTTTTTGGCATTTATAGATATGTAGTTTATTCTTCGATTTTTAATGCTTCTTCATTGCTGAGCTCTTTGCCATCTTTTGTTGTTGCAACATAGTAGATATCGCCTTCTTCTGGCTGATAATAGATATCTAAATTTACGATCGTGTTCATTTTAACACCAGCTGCTTTTAAATTTTCTTTAACAAGTTTCTCTGTGTCTTTTACATCTATGTTGCGTTCCTGAAACTGTACTTCGATTTTTGTTTTCATACTACTCTCCTTCTTCTTGATCATCTACTCTTTATGTCAACTCTTGATGTGATTATTATTAGATTCTTGTATGCGTACATTGTATTCTACATACGATTTATAATTCATATTATAGCCTTTTTTTCCAATTTATTCAACTTGAATCTGATTTAGTACAAAATCTATCTACTTTTCCTTGATCTTTTTTCCATAACTTTTTGGATGATCATATCTGCGATCCATCCACATAAGAGCCCAATAATCAAACCTCCTAAAACGTCCGTTGGATAATGAACGTATAAATACATTCTTGAAAACGCGATTAAAACAGATACTATCAAAGTTCCTGCTGCCATTCTCTTTCTTCCCGCAAAATACAGCGCACTGACCGATGCAAATGATGCAGCTGTATGTCCCGATGGAAAAGAATAATCCTTCAATGGTGTGACCAACAGATGGACCGTCTGATTAATGCTATATGGTCTTATTCTTGCCACGATCGGTTTTAAGATCACATTACAAATGATCAAATCTGCAATTAATGCAACTGCCATGTATACTCCTGATTTTCTTGTTTTTGGTATCAGTAATAAAATGACTGTTAAAATGATCCATACGATCCCTGCATCTCCCAGTTTCGTAATAGCTACCATAAATCTGTCTAATAATGGAGTATGGATCGTTTGAAGTTTGTCTAAAATTTGAAATTCAAATCCCATAATGATTTTACTCTGCCTTTCTTTTTCTATTATAACATTGATTCTTTGATTTTATAAAACATTGATACATAGGTTGTATCCTTAGATTCTAAAATATGCCGTACTCCTATTTCTCGAAGCTGCTTCGTTGTCTTTTCTCCAATACTGATACACGGAATATTCTCTATCCATTGTTGCTTTTCTTCTCCTATCTGATCAAAAAATCTTCGAGCTGATGATGCACAGGTAAAAGAAACACTTCGGATATCTTTCATTTCTGGAATTTCACTTAAAATCTTTCTATTATTTTCATACATGACCTTTTCTGTTACCTGACAGATCGGTGTAAGGGCTTTTTTTAATTTTTCTCCACCAGATATGCCTTTACAGTACCAGACCACATCCTTTGCATCTACTTCCTGTTTCATAAGTTCGGAAAGATTGATCTCTCCTGCTTCTTCTGGCATAAGATCTGCTATAATCCCATATTGCATCAAGACATCTTTTGTCTTTTTACCTACAACGACAATTTTTTTATCGAAGAGATCTCGAAGATCCAGATTCGAAGATTTCATCTGTTTCATAAAACCATGAACTCCATATCTGCTTGTAAAAATCAGATAGGTCACTTTCGCTAATTCCTCTTTGGAAATCCGGTCATATCTATAAGAAATCTCTCCTGTCTGAAGTTCCTTGACCTTATATCCATGATCTTTTAATATCTGCGCTAACTTTGATGGCTGATCTCCTATTTTGGTAACTAAATGACAGGTTGTATCTTCTGGTTTTTGAATCTGTTTTTGAAGTTTCACAACCTCTCCTACAACAACGACTGCTGGTGATGAAAGTTTTTCTTGCTTTACTTTTTCATGAATCGTATTTAATGTTGCTTCACATGTTTGCTGCTTTGTAGATGCTGCACTAGAAACAACTGCAACAGGTGTATTGGCATCCATTCCATTTTTTAATAGATTCGTTGTGATCTCTTCTAGTTTCGAAAGTCCCATTAAGAACACTAAGGTTTCTTCAGACTTTGCCATAGATGCAAAATTAAGATCAGATAACTGATTTCTTCGATCATGTGCTGTCACAACACGGAATCCTTTGGAGATTCCTCGATGAGTTACAGGAATCCCCGCAAGTTCCGCAGCTGCGATACAGGAGCTGATTCCTGGAACAACTTCACAATAAATTCCATGATCGGCTAAATATATGGCTTCTTCTCCACCTCTTCCAAAGACAAATGGATCCCCACCTTTTAAACGCACTACGATATCATATTGTAATGCTTTTTGTGCTAATAATTCATTGATCTGTTCTTGTTTCATCGTATGATGATGATTTTCTTTTCCAACATAGATATGTTCGCATCCTTCTTTTGTTTCATCTAATAATTCTTGTGGGATCAATCTGTCATAAATGACACAATCCGCTTTTTTTAAGATTTCTTTTCCTTTAACCGTGATAAGTCCTGGATCTCCCGGTCCTGCACCAATTAAATATACGATTCCTGCCAGCTGTTTTTTGATATTTTTTACTGCCGTTTGTGCTAAGATCTCAGGGCATGTTCCATAAACTTTCGTATATGCCTGTTTACTTCCATCTTCATTTCCAAACATAGCATATAGTTCATACCCTTGATCTGTCTTTTGACATCTGGCACCTGCCGGAGTATGACAACTGCCTCCCATTTGTTCTAAGAAATTTCGTTCTGCACATACTTCGTTCATTGTTTCTTCATCACAAAATACATCCAACATCTTTTGCAATTCTTTCTGATCTTCTCTTACTTCCAAAGCAAGAGCACCCTGTGCTGGTGCTGAGATCATGTCTTCTGGCGCCAGATATTGCGTGATCACATCTTCCATTCCTAGTCTTTTAAGACCTGCTGCCGCAAGAACGATTCCATCTAATTGTTGTTCCTCCATTTTTCGAAGTCTCGTATCAACATTCCCTCGAATATTTATAATCTGAAGGTCTGGTCTTAACTTTAATAACTGAAATGCTCTTCTTTTGCTTCCTGTTGCTATCACAGCACCTTCTCGTAATTCAGACAGATGTTTCGCTGTTCGAAGGATCAACACATCTCTTGGATCTTCCCTTTTCCATACTTTTGTAAAAACAAGGCCTTTTGCTGGGGTTGACGGCATGTCTTTCATGCTGTGAACTCCCATATGGATTTCCCCAGAAATGATCTTTTCTTCAATCTCTTTGACAAACAGACCTTTTCCACCAATTTTATCCAATGGTTTATTCTGAATCTTATCACCTTTTGTTTTAATGATCTGGATTTCAAAAGTGTGTTCTGGATAAGCTTTCGCTAATTTTTCCTGAACATATTTTGTCTGGATCAGTGCAAGGCGTGATCCTCTTGATCCGATGATATATTTCATAGGTCATTTTCCTTTCTTTGTCTCTATCCCAAAAAGCTGTTCTACCATCTTCTTATAATCTGCTTGTTCCTGTCTTGTTTCTAAATGTTTTAATTCCTGAATCGGTTCTTTGATCATGCGCTGCAAGGATGCATTTAACACCTTCTTTAGAAGTTTCTGCTCTCTTGTTCCAAAATCTATTTTTCTTGATAAATATGAATAACTATCTTCCACGATCTCTGTACATTTTTCCTGCAAAGAACGAATTGTTTCTTCCATTGGTGCCTGAAACAGCCACTGCATCGTTTCTTCTTTTGCTTTGCTGATCATCGTATTGCTTTGTCTGCAAAGTTCTTCACGTTCTGACTGATTTGCTTTAGAAATCTCTTTGATCGTATCTAAATTGATCAGATTTACCTTTGAGTCATCTGAAAGTTTTGGATCAATATCTCTTGGTGTTGCAAGATCTAAAAATGTAACTTGTTTTTCTGGCGTATAATATTCTTGTTTTACAACCACATGTGGTGCTGATGTTGCAGATACTACAATATCACATTGTTTCATGATCTCATATCTTTGTTCGTAAGAAATGATCTCAATCTCTTGAAACTCTTTCTGAACATTTCCTGCATGTGCCAGTGTTCTGCTGCATAAATAAATCTTGCCTGCTTCATATTCCTGCAGATAACGAAGTGCAAGAACTGCAGTATCTCCGCTTCCGATCACCAAGACCATTTTGTCTTTGATATCACATATTTTCTGTAATTCACAGATTCCGATATATCCAACAGATACTGGTTTCTCACTTATTCTAAACGTTGTTTTTACCTTTTTTGCACAAGTAATAGCATCTCTTACGACTTTATTTAGTTCTTTCTTGCTAAATCCCATGGTTCTTGAAAAATCCAAGGCATCTTTTACTTGCCCAAGAATCTGATCTTCTCCTAGTACCATAGATTCTAATCCTGCGGTTACTTGAAACAGATAAGAAACTGCTTTATCTTCTTCGCAATGTCTGATATATTGCTCGATCTCTGCTTTATCGAACATATCACAGTATATATTTTGTATTTTTTTGATCTGTTGTTCATCATCAAAAAAATAATAAATCTCACTGCGGTTACAGGTCGATAAGATCATCACCTGTTCAACCCCGATTTCCTCTGCTTTATGAAAAAATTCAAGCTTCTTCTGATCCGTAAATGAAATTTCATCACGAATGGTAAGATCTGCATTTTTATAATCAATTCCTAGAAATCCAAACTGCATAGAGCCTCTCCTGCAAGTTTACATGTTTTCTCAATATCTTCTTCTGTATGTGCGTTAGAAATAAACATTGTCTCAAACTGAGATGGTGCAATATAAATTCCGCGATCTAGTAAATATCCAAAATAATCTGCATACTGTTCTGTATTGGATGTCACAGCACTTTCAAAATCTCTGACTTTCTGGTCTGTAAAGAATACACTCATTAAAGATCCAATCTGATTAACACAAATATGTCCTTTTCCTGCTTCTCTTGCTGCATCAGCAAGTTTTCTTGTTTTTTGCTCTAGTCTTTCGTAAATCTGCGGATCATTTTTTAAGATATTTAATGTCTCAATTCCTGCCGTTGTTGCAACTGGGTTTCCTGACAATGTTCCTGCCTGATAAACTGGCCCATCTGGAGAGATCATCTGCATGATTTCTCTTCTTCCGCCATACGCACCGATCGGCATTCCTCCACCAACAATTTTTCCAAGTGTTGTGATATCTGGTTTGATATTATAATACTGCTGTGCTCCTCCTAGAGATAGCCTAAAACCTGTAATAACCTCATCAAAGATCAATAATGATCCGTGATCTTTTGTGATCTCTCTTAAAAATTCGAGAAATCCTTCTTCTGGAAGTACTAATCCCATATTAGCTGCCACCGGTTCTACGATCACTGCTGCGATCTGATCTTTATTTTCATCAAATAGTTTTTGTACAGAATCTTTGTCATTGTATTCTGCAACTAATGTATTCTTCGTATCATCTTTTGGAACCCCTGCACTGTCTGGAACGGATGTTGTAAGTGCTCCCGATCCTGCTTTTACTAACAAACTGTCGGAATGTCCATGATAGCATCCGCGGAATTTAACGATCTTATCTCTCCCTGTAAACCCTCTGGCTGCACGGATCGCACTCATAACAGCTTCTGTTCCAGAACTTACCAGACGGCTTACTTCCATAGACGGGATCAATCCACTGATCAATTCTGCAAGGATCACTTCCTTCTCTGTTGGTGCTCCGAAAGTCAAACCGTTTTCACAAGAGTCCATGACTTTTTTGATGACTTGAGGATGAGCATGTCCTAAGATTCCAGGTCCCCATGAACATACATAATCGATATATTCATTTCCATCGGCGTCAATAATACGGTCGCCTTTTGCAGATTCCATGAATCTTGGAGTACGATTTACCGCACGGAATGCACGAACTGGACTGTTTACCCCTCCCGGAATATGTACTTTTGCTCGTTCATATAATTCTTTTGATCTTGTATCTTTCATTTTATCTTTCCTCTTCTTTCAGCCATTTTGCAACATCAAGTGCATGATATGTAATGATCATCTTTGCACCAGCACGTTTTAATCCGACCATATTTTCCATAACGATCTTTTTCTCATCGATCCATCCATTGGCCGCAGCTGCTTTTACCATGGCATATTCTCCGCTTACATTGTATGCAACGATCGGAATATTGTATTTCATAGATGCTTCTTTCATAATATCCATATAAGCAAGTGCTGGTTTGGCAATGATCAAGTCTGCTCCTTCTTCGATGTCTTCCCCGATCTCTCTTAGAGCTTCCTGTCCATTTGCCGGATCCATCTGGTATGTTTTTCTATCTCCAAATCCTGGTGCAGAATGTGCTGCATCACGAAATGGTCCATAGTATCCTGACGCAAACTTGGCACTATAAGACATGATCGGTGTGTATACAAATCCTGCTTCATCTAAAGCTTCACGAATAGCTTTCACTCGAAGATCCATCATATCACTTGGCGCAATGATATCTGCCCCTGCTTTTGCATAACTTACAGATGCCTTTGCAAGAAGCGGAAGTGTTTCATCATTTAAGATCACTCCGTCTTTCACAAGACCACAGTGTCCATGAGATGTATATTCACAAAGACATACATCCGCAATGATCAAAAGTTCTTCATACTCTTTTTTGATCTGGCGGATCGCCTTTGGCACAATTCCATCTTCAGCGTATGCACCACTTCCGACTTCATCTTTATGATCTGGGATTCCAAAGATTAAAATTGCTTTGATCCCCGCTTCTTTGATCCTGTTAATTTCCTCTGATAAACGATCCAGCGAATACTGATAAATCCCTGGCATAGATTCTACAGGATGTTTGATATTTTCTCCTTCTGTAACAAAGATTGGATAGATCAATTCATCAATTCTCACATGATTTTCTCTTACCATATCTCTCATATAGTTGCTTGTTCTTAATCTTCTTGTACGTTCCATTTTTACTGTTCCTCGATTTCACTCTGATATATATTTTTGAATGATTTCATTGATTCGTTGTTCTTCCAATGAATCAATATCCTCTAATCCGATTTGTAATAATTCTTTATAAAATGCCTTTCGTTCCTGTTCTGTGGCAATGCATGATTTTGCAAGCTTTCTCAGACTTCCCAAGATTTGTGCGAGTTGTCCTAATTCTTTATTCAAATCTGGTTTGATCTTTTCTTTTAAATACTGTGTGATCAACGGACTCTGTCCGCCACTTGAAAATGCAGCGACAACTTCTCCTTCTTTTACATAGGATGGAAAAATAAAGCTGCAATCTTCTTTCTGATCGACCGCATTGACAGGAATCTTCTTTCGTCTGCAGATCTGGCTGATCTCATGATTTGTTTTTTGATCATCGGTTGCTGCGATCACAAAATCTGCCTCATTAAAATCTTTCTCCATAAACGTTCGAAAGATTCGGCAAATCTGATCGATCTGCCGAATCTGTGTTATCATCTCTGGTGCAATCACGGTAATATCTGCTTCAAAATCTTTTAAAACTTCAATCTTACGAAGTGCGATCTTACCACCGCCGATCACTAGACATTTTTTCTTCTTTAGTTGTACAAACATTGGAAAATATGCCATTATCTCTGTGTCCTATTTTATATATTCTTTTGCGATTTCCTTGATTCCTTCTGGATGTTTTAAATTCCACTGTGAAAAGTCAAGTTCTTCACTCTCAACTGCCTGTCCTAATTTTACCAAGAACTGTGGAATATCTTCTTCTAAAATGATCCCAACTTCTTCTCCCATCTTCTCTTTTCCCTGAAGATCAGATCCATTGATATGAAGTACAAATGCAGAATGAGCAACTTTATCAATTACTTTCATACTTCCGTGGAATCCGATCTCTCCGATCTGATGTGTTCCGCAAGAAGACATACATCCAGAAATATGAATCTTAGGCAGTGAACCATCCTTTAATCCAGCTTCTCTTTCTGCTTCGATCACTTTGTGTAATAATCCTTGAGAATCTCTTAATCCAACCTGACAGATCGTTGCTCCGATACAAGATACAGATGTCTCAAACAACGTTTCTGCACCATCATCTGTCGCATCTAAAACTTTCTTTGCTTCATCTCCTGTCAGATTGATGATGTACATTGTCTCATCTGGTGAAATTCTTGCTTCCACTTCATCCATATCTTTGATCACATCACAGATCTCTCCTAATTTCTCAGGTTTTGGACAGCCACCGAATGGGTGATAAGAAACTGCATATAATCCTTCCTGTTTCTGATCGATCACTCGTTTACCAGATACTTTACTTCCATCTCCCTGTTTCTTCACTTCAGAAATTTCTACATGAAGATCAAGATCCTGTCCGGATGCGAAAACTTCATCTAATTTCTCATGGAAAGCTTTGATATATCCTTCTTCACCTAAAGTCTCCTGCATATAACGCGTTCTTGCTCTTCCACGTTGTTTATAATTTCCATGTGCAATGAATGTTTCTCTCATTGCACAAATATAATAAAGAATCTTCTCTGGTTGTACATTCTCAGCAACTTTCAGTCCAAATCTCGCATTGTTACCAAGTCCTCCAGCACTGTAAACATCAAAGTTTCCATCTTCCCTTGCCACAAATCCAAGATCACGGAATGTTGCATGTGTCTCATTAGCTGGCCCGTTTGAAAATCCAACTTTTAATTTTCTTGGCATAACTTCTTTTTTGATAAATGTCATCAAATATTCTCCAGCTGCTTCGGCATATGGAAGAACGTTAAAATATTCTCCTTTTTCAACACCTGACAATGGAGATACGGTTACATTACGTGGAAAATCTCCACCTCCACCCATTGTGACAATACCATGATCTAATCCACCTTCCATGATTCCATAAATTGCTTCTGGCTGTAAGTTATGTAACTGAATCGTCTGACATGTCGTCAGGTGAACTTTATCTACATTATATGTTTTAATACTGTCTGCAATAAATTTTAATTTATCTTTTGTTAAATGGCCACCTGACATACGAAGACGGATCATACTTGCTTTTCCATCTTTCTGTGCATAACTTCCGTAACCACCGGAAAATCCTTTGTAATCTGCTTTACTTAGTTCTCCTGCATAAAACTGGTCTGTCTTTTCTTTAAATGCTGGCAGGTCTTGTTTCCATTCCTGTGGATTGATCGTTTCCATATGTAAAATTCCTTTCTGAACATTTTGTTTCTTTTATTATGTGAATCCTTATAAAATACCACATTTGTCTTATCATACCACATTTACATAGTCGTTTGAATGATTTCTTTCTTTTTCTACAAGAAATGATTCGATGGCTTCTGCAAGGTTTTTATGTCCTTCTTCATTCATATGTTCCATATCTGCCTTACTTGGTTTGGCTACATCACTTGCTGCAAGAAAATCACATCCGTATTTCCATGCAATCTTTAAATATGTCTGTTTTAATTGTTTGGATACTTTCACAGAATGCTGATCAAATTCGGGATCAAACCCTGGTTTCCATACATCTTCTCCAAGTTCAATTGGAGATACTAATAAAATATCGATCGTAGGATCATGTTTTTTGATCTGTTGGATTAATTTTTCGATGCCTTTTCCAATACGCTCTGCACTTGCATGATTGTATATTTTACAGTCATTGGTTCCAAGCATTAAAACCACCTGATCAAGCGGTGTGTGTGTTTCTAAAAGCATCGGAAGTACTTTCGCTCCATTTCTTCCATCTCTTGTTGCATCGTCAAATACACTGGTTCTTCCACATAATCCTTCTTCTATAATTCGATATCCTTTATCGTAAAGCTTCTCTGCTAAAATTCCTGTCCATCTTGTTTCTCTGTCATATCTTCTTGTTGTACCTGGGATCAATCCATATGTATTGGAATCTCCAAAGCATAATATCTCTTTCATGTCTGTCACCTTCTTCGTTGCATTTCATATAATTCTAATAGGAATAATATGATTATAAGAAATGTGAGTTTGATTGTCAATAGGTTTTAAATAGAAAAATACCCTATAGGATATAGATTTTTCCTATAAGGTATTATACGTTATTATTATATGAGATTAATTTATAAAGGTCTTAATCATTCTTCTTCCCAAACAATAAACTTACGATCACACTTAAAACAATCGTGATCACCATATCAGGAAGTGTGTTTCCAAGGATCGTATCGACACCCATCAGCCAGCGGTATGCAATAAAGCCAACAACCCATACAAGCATATTCTGAATACATACAGATTTTCTTGAGAAATCCTGATGAAGGATAAAGAAATCTGCGATCTGTACAGCGATCATTGGTGCAAAGACTGATCCGATCAGATATAAGAAATCTGTGATATCGTCCATCGGATAAACAATTGCCCCAATCATTCCGATCACTGTTGCCGCGACTGCGATCCATTTTCCATTGATATTCTTAGATAGGGATTCACTGGAAATTCCGGCAGACCAAGCATCTAAGAATGTTGTTGTTACAGTTGAGAATACGATAATTAATAATCCTGCAATTCCAAGTCCTGCTTTTACCATGATCTGTGCGATATCGGATTCTCCTGTAAAGATAGAGATTCCCATACCGATCACATACATCCAGCAGCTGACCAATCCATAAACGATCACACTTGCCCATGTTGCTTTCGTTGGTTCTTTAGCTTCTCTTGTGTAGTCACTGATCAGTGGCAGCCATGATAATGGCATGGCAACTGCAAGTTCTACAGCTGCTCCGAAAGTTAATCCATCATTTGCAACCGGCTTTAATGAACCATGTCCGAAAATAATAAAACTTAAAACTAATGTCAAAATAAATAATGCTGCCATTGCAACCGTATTGATCTTTCCTAAATTTTCAATTCCTACCAGAATCCAGATAATGATCAATCCTCCGATAATGACTGGCCATACCCAGTTCGCAATATTGAAGATTCCTGCTGCTGCTAATGATCCGTCATAGATCATGATCGCTGTCCATCCAACTAACTGCAGGATATTTAACACTGCAAATAACAAAGCTCCCGTTGATCCAAAACTCATTTTTACCGTTTCCATTGCGCTTTTTCTTGTCTTTCCACCGATAAATCCGGCAAAAAACATCATACCACATCCAATGATATGTCCAATGATGATCGCTAATAATCCTGTAGAAAATCCTAAGGATGCGAAATATGTACCTGTTAAAATTTCTGCCAAGGACACTCCGGCTCCAAACCAGATCAGTCCGTTTTCAAAAATTGATGTTCTTCTGCTACCCATTGTCTATGCCTCCTCTTTCCATTCATCTTTTAAATCAAATGCATGATTCATTGGTCCGCTTCCAGCCCCAAGATCCAACATATCTGCCAATGCTCTTGAAATATAGTCTTTTGCACGCTGTACAGAAATCTTAAGGTCAAAACCTTTGGCAAGATTTGCTGCGATAGCACTTGAAAGAGTGCATCCTGTTCCATGTGTATTTGGGTTATTGATTCTTTTTCCTTTAAACCAGGAAACTTCTTCTTTTGTATATAAAAGGTCATTTGCATCGTTAATATTATGACCACCTTTTAATAACACTGCGCATCCAAGATCTTCATAGATCGCTTTTGCAGCCGCTTCCATGTCTTCTTCTGTGTGAATCTCCATTCCACAAAGAATCTCAGCTTCTGGAATATTCGGTGTAATTACCGTAGCGATCGGTAATAATTCTTTCTTTAATGTATCTACGGCATCTTCTTCTAATAATCGTGATCCGCTTGTTGCTACCATCACTGGGTCAACAACGATATTTTCCGCTTTATAATGCTGTAATCTTTCTGCAATCGTTTTGATCAGTCCGCTTGAGGAAACCATCCCGATCTTGACTGCATCGGGTCTGATGTCTTCAAAAACTGCGTCGATCTGTTTCTTTAAGAATTCTGGATCTGCTTCTAATATTCCTGTTACGCCGGTTGTATTCTGGGCTGTCAGTGCTGTGATCGCACTCATTGCAAATACACCATTCATTGTCATGGTCTTTAAGTCAGCCGGAACTCCAGCGCCTCCACTGGAATCACTTCCAGCGATTGATAATGCTGTTCTCATAAGTATCTCTCCTTTTCTCTCTTATGCATTATTTTTCTATTGCGATCAAAAGTGGTGCTCCCAGTTGACCGCATTGTTTCGTATCATTGTAAATTCTTCCATAATAGGAATCCTTTATCATACGAAAAAAAACGGAAAGCTACTGATTTTGTAACTTTCCGTATGTTCGCGACTTATCATCTTCGTTTCCTACGTTGGCATTACCCAAATCAGGTTCAAAGGTCGAAAGTTTTACTTTCCTCTCAGCCTGTTTAACAAGCTCCCTGTTTTTATAACTTAATAAGTATATAGCAAGTTTCTCTAAAAAGCAAGTTTCTATTTTCGTACTTTATTGCTTTTTTTAATTTTTAGCTTATTTTTCTTGGAAATATCGTTAACCCTAACTTTTTCATAATAAATTCTTTCCCCAAAAATAATTTTTAAATCTCTTTTCCTTTTGTCACGATCACATGAATGATAAATGGAATAAACAATGTGATAAATGCTGCATATCCAAGGTACGCATATCCCTGTTTTACAACAGCCAACAATCCAAACTGTGCGATCGCAAATGCTAAAAATGTAAAGATCAGTGTTGCAATGGCATTTCTTACTAAATGTCCATTCTGTCTTTCCTGCTCAGATCTCATACGACGCTCTACTGCATTGACACATCTTGTTACGATTCCAGAGATCATGTTTACCGCCGTTGAAATAGATCCAAGGATGATCAAAACAGAGATGATCGGTGTTAATAATCCTGAAGATACTCCATTTTGTACTAAAACTAACATAGGAACTGTTGCTGTTACAAGGTCTGCTGCGTATGCAACGGCTAATAATCCGATGATGGATAATTCCATTGCAAAGAAATTAAATACAAAAATCTCAATGGCTGCTTTGTTGATCTGCTTCTTATCTGTCACAGGTTCCATATGCTGGTACATAACAGATACAGATGCTAACTGGAAGAAGAAATATAAAACTGCAGAATATAAGGCTGGTCCAAAAGCTCCGCTTTCTCCAGAGATCACAGGCATCTTTCCTGATACTAAGTTAGAGATTGCTGCTGTGATCGCATCCCACTGTACGATGATGTTTGGTACTAATACAAGAACTAATCCGATCAAGATCAGTACACTTAAAGTAGATGCACATTTTCTTACGACACTTGTTCCAAAAAGTGCGATCACGAAAATAAATGCCGCTATGATCAATGTACATACCCAGTATGGGATTCCAAATAGCATTTGAAGTGTTGATCCACCAGTTGCAAATGCTGCAGCGGATGCCGTTCCGATCATGATCAGATAACAGATTTCATATAGATTTGACATGATCGGTCTTGTCTTTCCATATAAACTGTCAGAAAAACTTCTGTAATCATATGTTTTATGTTTGTATGCATAACGCATTCCATACCAGAAAAATAATGCATATAATCCTTGTGTGATCAGTGGCATTAACAGACACCAGATTCCGTAGTTGATAAAATACTGATAAATCTGTGCTCCGGAAGCAAATCCACCTCCAAACTGTGTCGTAAATGCCACGAATGCGATTCCCATGGCAAGAGGCATCTTACTCTTGTCAACTAGTAAACTTTTTTTGCCGCTCATTTTGTCGTCCTCTCTTTTCTCTTAATGTAGTCTGATATTCTAGTTTTCATCGATCTTGATCATTTTTCCTGGATTCAAGATCAGCTTGTCATCAAATGCACGTTTAATAGACTTGTATAGTTCGATCATTCTTGGTCCCGCAAATTCCTCTAAGAAATCAAGACGTCCGTTTCCTATTCCATGTTCTCCGGATAACTGTCCACCAAGTTTTTTTGATAATGCATATAATTCTGTTAATGATTCATGGGTTGCCTTCTTCCAATCCTCATCGCTCATCTCTGGTCCACGAAGCATTTCGGTATGAATATTTCCATCTCCGCAATGACCACATGGCTCTACGCGGATTCCATGTGCAGATGCAATCTTCTTTGCCTGTTTTACATATTCTGCAATCTCTGATCTTGGAACAACAACATCACATTCTTCCTGTGCAACGGAATCTGCCTTCATTCCTTCAAGAATTGCTCCTCGTACTTCCCACACAGATGCCGCACGTTCTGGCGTTCCTGCGATATTACAATCTAAAGCTCCATTTTCTAATGCCGCTTCTGCAGCTGCTTCTACTGCACGATCAAGTTCTTCTTTGCTTGATGCATCATACATAACGATCAATACCGCTTCTCCGTGTTTCACTGGAAACAGTTTATGTAGACTTCTTTCTACAATATCGATCAATTCTCTTTCCAAAAATTCAATCGCTGTTGGAACAAATGGCAGATCTAATACTTTTGGCACCATATCAGCGCATTCTTCCAAGCTTCTAAATGGCATAACCAATGTACTTGAACATGTTGGTGCAGGCAATAACTTTAACGTAACTTCCGTCAAAATACATAAGATTCCCTCAGAACCAATCACTAAATCTTTCACATCAAATCCTGTTGTATTCTTTACGACATTGGATGAGAAATTCATGATGGAACCATCTGGCATAACTGCTTCAATACAACGGACAAAGTCTCTTGTAAGACCATATCTTACCGCTTTCATTCCACCTGCGTTGGTAATGACATTTCCACCGATAGAAGCTGTTTTTTCTCCTGGATCTGGTGGGTAGAATAATCCTTCTTCTTTAGCTGCCGCCTGAATATCAATCAACAATGCTCCTGGCTGTGCCGTGATCGTCTGGTTCTTGTGATCCACTGGAAAAATCTTATTCATACGCATCACAGATAACATGATTCCACCGTATTTACAAGTTGCTCCACCTGCAAGTCCTGTTCCGGCCCCACGGCAGACAACTGGAATATTCTGCTCGTAAGCATATTTCATGATTTCTGAAACTTCTTCTTTATTCAATACTTCCACGTATAATTCCGGTGGAAATACTCCATATTCCGGCATCTCGTCTTTGTAATATTCTTTTGCGATCTCATCGCCGACCCATACACGTTCGTTGTCTGTGATCTCAATGATCTTATCAAAATCTTCCTGGGTCATCTTCTTATATGGATATGGCATCTTATTCGTCCCCTTTCTGTTGTTTTACTAATTCTGTCAGATATGGAACGACTTTGTACAGATCATCAACGATACAATAGTGTGCCACATTGAAAATCTGAGCTTCTGGATCATTGTTGATCGCTACGATGCATTCAGATCCTGTCATACAAGATGTAAACTGAATCGCACCAGAAACTCCACAAGTAATGATCAGTTTTGGACGAACAGTTCTTCCAGATAATCCAACCTGATGTGCAACATCCCCAAAACCATTCTCGATCATCGGTCTTGTAAATGCTAACTGTCCACCTAAAGCTTTGGCTAATTCTTCACACATTTCCACATCTTTTTCATTGCGGACCCCTCGTCCTGCTACAACTAAGACATCTTCATCTTCAATATTCTTTGTTTTCTCGATCACTTCAGATTTTAAGATCTCAATTGGAGATTGTTTCATCTCTTCTTTGACTGGACAGACAACGACTTCTCCTTTGGCATTATCGACCTTCTGTGCCGCATCCATAACTCTGTATCTTACAGTTGCAAACTGTGGTCTTGATTTTGTGATAGAAATCTGAGCCATGATATTTCCACCAAATGCTGGACGAATCTGTACCATGTCTGTGTTTGACTTAATATCAAGGGTTGTACAATCAGCTGTTAATCCTGTATGGAATCTTGTTGCCAGTCTTGGGGCTAAGGATCTTCCAAGTGCTGTTGCCCCAATTAAGACAGAACTTGGTTTCTGTGCTGCGATACATTCTGCAACAACATCTGTATAACAGTCTGCTCTGAATCCTTCTAAGGATTCATCCTCATATGCAAAGACCTGATCAACTCCATAGTCTAGAAGTTTATGTGCATTCTCAATGGTTCCTGCTCCACCTGCGATCACGCATTTGACTTTAAAATTTACTTTCAAAGCCATCTTTCTTGCTTCACCGATCAATTCAAATGCAACTGGATGAATGTCTCCACGTTCTTGTTCTACAAAGATCAAAAAATCTTTCCATTTGTCTTTATCAAATGATCCTGCTTTCTGCTCAAAGCTGATTGCTTTTTCCGGACATTGTCTGACACACATTCCACACATTCGGCAAGTGTCCCCGACAACAATCCCATTATCTTCAAAACTTAATGCCCCAAACGGACATTTTTCCACGCATTTACCACATAGACTGCAGCGTTTTGCATCAAATTTTATTAGTTCCATGTCATCTCACCTAAATCACTTTCTTATTCACTAATACGTCAAATAATTGTTTTGTCTTTTCTTTTGCATCTCCGTCAAAATAAACCTGCTTTTCTACTTCTGGCGGTGCAAACATTTTCTCTACTGCGGTTGGTGATCCGACAAGTCCATATTTGCTTAAGTTCTGATCTGCCATATCTTCAAATGTCATGATCTTCACTAGGCGGTCTTTGGACTGTTTCTGCAGTAAATAAGATGGTAATCTTGGTACACACATGTCTTTGTCAACTGTGATCAGACATGGATATGGAATCTTTGAAGTCTGTGATACACTGACTAAATCCTGTTTTACCTGAATAGACTCGCTGTCTGCATCTACGATCTCAGACACCCATGCTGCATGTGGGATTCCTAAATGCTCTGCGATCGCTGGCCCAACCTGAGCGGTATCTCCATCGGTTGTCTGCTTTCCACAGATGATAAGATCTACATCTCCGATTGCTGTGATTCCCTGTGATAACGCATAAGATGTTGCAAGTACGTCTGCTCCTGCAAACTTGCGGTCAGATAAAATAATTGCATCATCTGCTCCCATCGTATACGCATCTCTCATCATCTCCTCAGCCTGTGGAGGTCCCATGGTGAGAACTGTAACACTTCCTCCTACTTTCTCTCTTAATTGTAATGCTGCTTCCAGGGCAAATAAATCATAAGGATTCGTTCTTGTCTCCCCGGATAAACGCTTCATTGCCCCTGTTTCTGGGTCAATGTCAACTTTAGTACCTGCCGGTACCTGTTTCATACATACTAGAATTTTCATTGTTCTGCTGCTTCTTTCGTATTATTTGTTACTCTTTCACTTTAACTGATTAACGTAACACTACTTATTATACGACACCATTTTTTTATTGTCGAGTTAATCATACAAAAAAATAGCATCTGTTGTTTATTTTTTCGTAACAAATGCTATTTTCTTATCTATTTTTTCTTCTATTCGTCATCGTCACCGACGATCACTGGCTCTTTTTCTATCACTTGTTGTGGTTTCATCGCCTGATTCCCAACTGGTGCCAATAATACTTTTCCTGTTCCACGGTATACATTAACCAAGCCTTCGCCACTCGCTGCTGAGCCGAGCAAAGATTTTCCTGCTCGTTCTACCGTAAAATCAAGACTTCCGCTCCATGCGATCGCCAAGTTTCCGTCAATCTTTACAACATCATCTTCTAATGTGATCTCAACTAATTCTTCTCTTGAACAATCAGATTCTATGCACACAACTCCACTTCCTTTTAACCCAAGGTTGAAGAATCCTTCCCCGCCTGCAAATACAGAAGAAAATGTCTTTCTTCTGACCGCTTTTTGTTTCAATGTGGATTCACATGCTAAAAACAATCCGTCATCTAATACGATCGAATTTCCCCATTCGTCAAGATCTAATAAAATGATATGTTTATATGTAGGTTCTAAAACAAGAGTTCCATCTCCTGTATATTCTGGCTTGATCACAGATTCTCCAGTTACTTTTCCTCGGATCGTCTTGGATAAGAAATCTCCTGCTCCTTTAATTCCTGTTGTCGCAGAGACATCTCCTGCCATCCACTGCATGGCACCTGACTGAATCGTTACATTTCCTCTGGATAGTTCACATTTTAGCTGACGTTTTCTTACATTCATCTGACTGCAGAAGAATGCTAACTGGGCATCTTCTGGCATGACACTTAAGTCTCTCTGATATTCGATAACTTCAAATGGTCCTGATTTGTCGATGATCTTTACATCGTCGTTGTCACTGAAATTGCTGATTTTATACATAATCTTTCCACTTCCTGTTTCTTCTATTAAACTTTTGATCTTTTTCTGAATAAATTTCTTCATAATATTCATAAAACTTTTGCATTACCAATGGCATTTGCAACATTCCAGATACAATAAATTGATTTCGATCAAATGATACCTTCATATACATTTGATTATTAACTGCTGTTTCTGATAAAAACATATCATATAACTGTGTTTCAAAAATCCGATTCGATACTGCTACAATCCCATTTTTATCCTTTAAGAAGCCAAACGTAACTCCTAAATCTATAATCGGTGTTTCTCGTTTAAATGGGAAGTCAACTCCTGCAAATAAAATGTTTTGAAGCATTTCTTTTAACTGTGGATGATCTAACAACTTTTTGGTCATATCATCAAACAATGTGTTTGGTTCTTTTAACAAAACCTTGACTGCACTTAAAATTCCTTCTCTTGTCCACACTTGAACATCGGATACTCTTTCATCTAATAACTGACATATCTTTGAAACCAAATATGGATATCCTGACGTATAATCATATAAAATCCGACTGATTTCTTTTACATCCATACCTATACGATGTTCCTGCTCGTATTCTTGTATCATTGTCTGAATATCACTTACAGAAAAGCTCATCTCAATATTAAAATCAACTGCGATATTCCATGGACTGTTATATTTCGATTCTTCTTGTGGATGTAGTTTTAACTTTAATGTTTTAATATCGTAAACACCTGCAAGAATTACAGAATGAAATGTTACATCTTTTCCTTGCTGACATTTTAAATATTTCTCTCTTAGAAGTCCAAGGAAAGATAAGAAAATCTGATTGTCTGAACTTTTGTCTACTTCATCGATCATTAGAACTACCTTTTTACCGCATTTTCTGCATAGGTTGCTGATTTTTGTTCCTAATGATCTCATAGGAAATCTCTCAGAGATTGAATGATTCCATTCCTCTAAAACTTTTTCATCTACATTCTGCTCTCGCAAACACTCTTCAATATCAAGTGAAAGTCCTTCGGCAAGACTTCCCAGAGATTCAAAATATTCATCGGCAGCTTCAAAACTTAAACTCAAAACCAGATAATCTTGTTTTCGCAATTCTTTTTCCAGAAGATAAAGCAAGGTTGTCTTACCATATTGTCTGGCTCGATTGATCGTAAAGTATTGTCCTGATTCGATATATTGATTGATAATCTGCTGAATCCTGTTGCTAAGATCAACCATATAATTTTTCTCCGGGATACATGTTCCTGTTGTACAAAACTTCTTAGCCATAAACCCCAACCTTCTTTCTTGTCCACTCTCTATTAATTACACCCTTATTCTACAATTCATCAAAATCAAATATCATTGGGATTGTGCTTTCCTGATAATATTTCTGTTCTTTTTCAAAATAAGCTTCTAATCCCTTATAGTCTTGTTCGTGCTGTGCTTTATTAAGATATCGATTATATTCTGCTTTATGAATATCACGGATGATCACTGGCACAATATTATGATCCAGACATTGTTTTAGAATGATCATCCGCCCAACTCTCCCATTTCCATCCTGAAATGGGTGAATATTCTCAAACTGTGCATGAAATTTAGCAATATCGTATAATGTAATTTTCTCTGCGTTATGATACTTTTCTAATAACTGATGAATCTTTTCTGGAACTTCTTGTGGCAATGCTGTCTGGATATCACTGACTCTGTTTGCACGCTTTTTCCACTCACCAATTACGTATCCATTTGCTCGATCTTCAAAAACCCCTTCCTTTAAATTCTTGTGCATATTTTTTACGATATCTTCTGACAAAGGATCTTTCATACATTTCATTACATAATTAAACATTTTAAAATGCCCATTCATTTCTTCTATATCTTTTGTTCGAAAAATCATGTCTGGATCATCCGCATATAGAGTTCCTGTTTCAAACATACTTGCTGTCTGTTTCTCTGTTAAGCTACTTCCTTCAATTCGATTGGAATTATACGCTATACTCCGCTGTGTAAAACCATATACTCCGCTTCGATCCTGTTTTTTAAATTCTATTTGCAGTCTGTCTTTTAATCGTTTCATATATGTTTCATTTTCCATGATTTTATCTCACCTCTTTTATTTGATCTGTTGTTTTTAAGTATAGCATGAATTATGAATTTCTACATCTATTCTTTTAGAAGTCTATCCAATAATACTTCCCGATTATTTATAAACATCTCCGTAATCTGATAACTTTCCGTCTCCTCATACTCACATAAATGAATCCTACCATCATCAAAACAATAAATGTCAGCGTCTGGAATTCCTAGTAAAATCGGTGAATGTGTAACAATAAAGAACTGTGCTCCTTTTCTTGCACATTTATATATCTCCATTAATAATGTTAATTGTCTTTGTGGTGATAATGCCGCTTCTGGCTCATCAAAAAGATACAATCCATTGGGCTGTAGATTATTTTGTGCTAATGCCAAGAAACCTTCTCCGTGTGATCTCTCATGATATCTGACTGAATCTATTCCACCATATTCTTCTTCCTTCGTTGCAACATTATAGAAACTTTCTGCTCTAAGAAAATATCCCCATTTTTCCTTCCGATATCCTTTTACAATTCTGATGGCATTACATAATTCAGAATGTGTATCATGCGTAGAAAATACATAGTTTTTCGTTCCGCCTTCTGGATTGAATCCATGAGCTATGGCAATTGCTTCTAATAAGGTGGACTTTCCACTTCCATTTTCTCCAACGAAGAAATTGATTGAATTTTTAAATTCTAGCCTTTCAATATTTTTTAATGCTTCTATTTGTTTTAGATAACTGTCATCATCTATTTTATTCCAGTCAAATATTACGCCTTGTATAAACTGATCATTCATTGGATTTTCCTTTCTATCATGATAAGCTTCTTCCTAATCCTTTTATATTTTATCAAAAAAAGATATGACACGAAACTGTCTTTTCATATCATATCTTTCATATTTCTTATATTTTCATTTTTCTACATACTCAATAGCCTATAGATAATAAACTATCCTACATTGCTTTCCTGTATATCTCAGCAATTTCTTCCTGTGTAAATACAACCGGATTGTTCTGAATACTTGCCGCAGATACTTTCATACAGTTCTCTGCCATCCAAGGAATATCTTCTTCGGATAATCCAAGATCAGATAGTGTACAAGCAAGGTCGATATCTTTTAACAGACTTCTTAATTTACCAGCAAGATCTTCTGCGGTAACCCCGCCAAAGATTCTTGCGATCTTAGCAAATTTAAAGTGGTTTCCTTTATGAGATGCTTCTACAATTACTGGTGTTAATGCTGCAAGTCCTTGTCCGTGGACGATATCTTTTAGTCCGCTGGCTGGATGTTCCATTCCATGTGCCAGAGTGACACCTGCTGTATTGATGACCATTCCACCGATCGTTGATGCCAGTGTGATCTTCTCCCATGCTTCTTTGCCGCCTTCACCTTTATATACTTTGACAAGGTTCCCTGCGATCAGTTCCATCGCGTATAAACTTAGAGCATCTGTAAATGGCTGTGCGATCTTTGACGTGTATGCTTCCATGCAGTGACATAATGCATCGAATCCGACAGATGCAAGTACATGTTTTGGCATTGTCATCATGCATTCTGGATCGACAATGGATACTTTTGCAACGATCGCATTGCAACGTAAGGATTTCTTATCTCCATTTTCCGGATTTGTAAGAACTGCAAATCCATTTCCTTCGGATCCTGTTCCACATGTTGTAGGAATTAAGATCAATGGTAATGCTTTATCACTTTGTAATCTGTTATAAATGTAATCGTTGATATCTCCGTCATTGATACTTAAGAATGCGATTGCTTTTGCACAGTCCATGATGCTTCCGCCACCGATCGCTACAACTACATCACATCCATTTGCCTTGGCAAAATCAGCGCCTTCCATCGCCGTTGTTGTTAATGGATTCTGTGCGACTTTATCAAATAATACATGGTCAATTCCTGCTTTAGACAAGCTGTTTGCTACTTTATCATATAAACCAGATTTCTTTGCACTGCTTCTTCCAGTTACGATCAGTGCTTTCTTACCATATGGTTTTGTAAGCTCTCCTGTTTCTAAGACTTTACCACTTCCAAATGCAATATTGACTGGAAGGAAGTAGTTAAAATTAATTGCTGGCTGCACTTCTACTACATTTTCGGTAGCATTGACAGCTCCAAGTGCTTCTTCGAAAGTATGATCTTCTTCCACTGTTTCTTCTTCATCAACGGCAACATCGATGTGAGATCCAAATTTTTCTTTGTATTTTAATTTACATACAATGAAGAAGATAATTCCAAGAACAGCCCATCCACCAGCCATTGCCCATTCCTGTGGTACAAGATTTGACCCTGATCCTGGGATAATATACATCGCGACCATAAATCCTGACATTAAGACTGCCAATACACCAACAATCTTATAATGTTTTACTTTGTATGGACGTGCCATTTCTGGTGCTTTCTTTCTTAAGATGATGAAAGATAAGGAAACCATACAGTATGCAAGACAGCATCCAAAGTTACCTGCATCGACGATCCATACTAACATTTTACGTCCAAATAATGGAGCTAATATGGATAATCCACCGATCAAGTATAATGCATTCACTGGTGTTTTGTGTGTTTTATGTAATTTACGGAAAGTTCTTGGAATCATATAAGATTCAGCCATGGAATACATTGCACGGCTACCACCAATTAAAAAGGAGTTCCAACTTGTAACGATTCCACACATACCACCGACAATCAATACTTTTGACATGATACTGCTGTGGAATGCTTTTGCCATTGCATCAGCTGTAACAAGTCCTGATCCTGCCTGTGAAGATGAAATATCAGATGGACTCATAACATAACCAACACCTAAGATGATCAGCGCATAAAATGCAACTGCTAGTACGATAGATAAGATCATGATCATACCGATTTTTTTAAGCGGCACATTAATCTCTTCTGCTGCCTGTGGGATAACATCAAATCCAATAAAGAAGAATGGTGTCATAACCGCAACACTCATGATCGCTTTCATAGTAGTTGACGCACTATCTCCTGCAAATAATTGTGGTGTTAAATTGCTGGCATCTCCACTGACTACAGATGCTACGATCAGAAGGATTCCAACTCCACCGATGATCACTGTTAAAACTGTCTGTAAAGTTGCAGCTGTCTTCGCACCTTTGATATTGATAAATGTGATAAAGAATGCTACGATCATCGCAACTGCAAGCCATGATGCATAAATATCAAATCCTGCAACAGTATACAGATATCCTTTTAAGAATCCAGGATAAATATAAGTGATAATTGTAGGAAGTGCACATGCTTCAAAACATACAACACTGACATATCCTAAAATGATCGCCCACGTACAGATAAATGAACCAACCGGTCCCATTGCCTTGTAACTAAATACATGTTCTCCTCCACACTGTGGCATTGCTGCAGTAAGTTCTGCATAAGTAAGTCCTACAAAGAATACCATGATACCACCGATCGCAAAACCGATGACAGCTCCTAAAACTCCACCTCGACCGATCCAGTCTCCGGTTGAAACAACCCATCCCCAACCGATCATAGCGCCAAATGCAATGACAAGAATGTCCCATGCACTAAATACTTTGTCAAATTCTGATTTTTTCTTTTCCATTATATATCATTCCTTTCTTGCTTCACATTCTGTTTAAAGTTTCGAAAGAAAAAAGGCGCTAAAAGATCCTTATCTCTTAACGCCTTTGTTAGAATGTAAATGTATTTTATTTTAATTTTCAAATCGCAGATCAATCAACTGCATGATATATTTTGCTGTTTTTTCAAGTCCAAGAATACTAGAATCGATCATCATATGTCTGGTACGACAATCTCTCATATCAGAGCTTGTCATATATTCATATCTTGACTTCAACATCCCATCATTATATTTTACAAGTTTTTGTGCTTCTTTTTGTGATACACCTTTTTGCTCCATGATATGTTTCACTTTATATTCTTCTGGTGCATATACAAAGATATTTAAGCAGTCATCCCTGTCTTTTAATATATAGTTACTACATCTTCCGATAATGACACAAGATGATTTTGCCGCCAGTTTATGAATAACCTCAAACTGTGTATAAATAACACGGTTTGTAAGATTCGCATATCTTGGTCCAAAGGTTGTATCAAATTCATATTTGACATTTTCTTCTCCGGAATCGGCTTTTTCTACCAGATCCCTGTCAACTCCAAGTTTCTCTACGACCTGATCTACTAAATCTCTGTCGTAAAATGGAATTCCAAGTGATTCGGCAACCATCTTTCCAATGTCCGGACCACCACTTCCGTATTCACATCCGATATTTATGATAAAATGTTTCATTTACATTCCTCCCTGATATTTTGATCTTTTTTCAAAGATATTATTTTATGCTAAGGATTCTACAGCCTCCTTCATGATCGCAAATGCTTTATCACATTCTTCTTCTGTTACGATCAATGGTGGGATTGTACGGATCACACTGCTTCCGATGGCTGTAACTAACAGTTTTCGATCAAAACATGCATGTTTAATATCAACTGCGTTTAATGTGTCATCAAATTCGATACCTGTTAATAATCCCTGGTGTCTGACCTCTTTTACATGAGGAAGTCCTTTTAATTTCTCAGCAAAGTAATCTCCAACTTTCTTTGCATTTCCAGCCAAGTCACGATCGATCAGTTCATTAACTTCTGCTAATGCTGCTGCACAGCTGACTGGATGTCCACCAAATGTTGTTCCATGAGATCCTGGTGTAAATGCTTTAGCAACTTCTGCTGTTGCACAGATTGCTCCGATCGGCATTCCTCCACCTAAGCCTTTTGCCATGGATACGATGTCTGGTTTGATTCCATAGTTCATATAAGACATCACTGCACCTGTTCGACACCATCCTGTCTGAACTTCATCGATCAAGAGTAACATATCATTTTCATCACAAAATTCTCTTAATCCTTTCATGAATTCCTGTGTTGCTGGATGAACACCACCTTCACCCTGTACTGGCTCGATCATGATCGCGATCGTATTTTCTGTACATGCATCTTTAAATGCCTGAAGGTTATTATATGGTGCGTATGAGAATCCATAAGTCATTGGTCCAAATCCGACCTGACATCCATTTCCCGGCTGTCCTGTTGCTGACATTGCTCCGAATGTTCTTCCATGGAATCCCATCTTCGCTGTTACGATATGATAATGGTTTGGTCCGTATTTTTCGATTCCGTATTTACGAGCCATCTTGATCATTGCTTCATTTGCCTCTGTACCAGAGTTCTGATAGAAGATCTTATCCATTCCAATTGTTTCACATACTTTTTCAGCAAGCAGTGCCTGAGGAATTGTGTATGGATAGTTGAATGTATGCATGATGTCGCCAACCTGATCTTTAACTGCTGCTACAACCTTTTCATTACAGCTTCCTGCGTTATTTACTGCGATTCCTGCATAGAAATCAAGATATTCCTCACCATTTTCATCGTACATATACATATCTTTTGCTCTCTCCGCAAGGAAATCAAAACGTTCGTATGTCTCGATCATATATTTGTTTACTTTATCTTTAATATCCTGACTTGTTAATCCTGTGTCTTTTAATCTCATATCTGCTTCCTCCTCATGATGTTATTAGTTATTTAACTTCTCTGGGCCAGATTTTGTTTATCTTTTTCATTGATAAACTTTAAATAATAAAAAGAAAAGCAAGGGAAACTTATCCTGTTGGTAAGCGCCCTTGCTTAATTTCTATCCTTTATTTTGTACAACTATACAATAACACTAGAGGATTAAATTGTCAATATATCTTTGTTATTTTTTGAAATTTCTTTATTTTTATCTTTTATAATATATTTTATTATTATATTGCATATTTTTTCTTAGTGTTTTATTGTTTTTTAATTTTTTTGTAAAATATTATATATTACATCTGTCTATTATATTGAACATATCATTTTATCATCTTACTACTTCCGTATGATACTTACCGATAATCTACAAACACACAGATAAAACTTGTCTTTTGTTGTGTTTCATTTTTATAATTATGTTTTTTATCTGTTTCAAATCGATAGATTTCCCCTTTTGTGATCTTCTGAATATCTTCACCACACTCAATCGTAAGTTCTCCATTTGTAACTGAAAGATATTCTCTTGTCTTCTCTCCATGGCTGCCACTGATATATTTGCCCCCTGGTTCGATATCAATGCGGTAAATCTCTAATTGGTGATTATCTTCATATGGAAAACATGTCCATACTTTGTATTCACCGATCATTTCTTTTGTTGGTGTCATCTGATCTGGTGTTACAAGGCAGGATTCCATTGGCGGAGCATCAATTAATTCTTGGAATTCGATTCTTAATCCGCTTGTGATCTTTCCTAAAACACCTAACGATGGATTTGCTGTTCCTTTCTCAATCTGAGCTAACATACTTTTACTAACACCTGTTTGTTCTGATAGTACATCAAGACTCATGCCCTTGGAAGTTCGAATTCTTTTTAGGTTGACAGCTACATTGTGAGATAGGTATGATTGATAATCCATAGAAGACTCCTTTTTGCTTTTATTATCAGTTTCTTCATTTCTGCGTGTTCTAATGCAAGTATTATTACTATCCTTATGTTATCTGCAATACTGCTTTAATGCAAGTGCAATTTTTTACATAACCATTCCTTTTTTTAATGCAAACAGTTGCGAAAGAAAGAGGTTTTTATGTAAAAGCTCTATCAAACGTCTATTCAAATTATGACGTTTGATAGAGCCTTGTCTTTCTGCTGTTATTTCGTTATAATAGGATTAATCGAACATATATACGGGAGGAATTTTATTTTGGATCAATTATTATGCCAATTAAACCAAGCACAACTAGAAGCTGTTACATCTACAGAAGGTTTTATCCGAGTGATCGCAGGGGCCGGTTCTGGAAAAACCAGAGCGTTATCTCACAGATTTGCCTTTTTGGTTAACGAAATTGGAATTTTGCCAGGCAATATCCTTTGTGTTACTTTCACAAACAAAGCTGCTAACGAAATGAGACATCGGATTCATAATCTCATTGCTGATAACGATACTGGTTATATTAATACCTTCCATGGATTTTGTGTATCCATTCTACAGGAAGACTCCCATGCCGTACAATATCCAAAGAATTTTCTTGTTTTAGACAATCAGGATATTGATTCTATGTTAAAGATCATTTATGAGGAACGCGGACTTACACTTCGTCATAAGACATTTTCAAAGGCAAGAGATATGATCGAGATGTATAAATTAGAACGATATCCTAATTATTATCTTGATCTGATCACAATGTCCCTTGATACATTACGGCAAAAATATTTGAGGGCTACCGATGTGAATGATATCATTTTTTATGGATATTTATATCAGGAGAAGAAATGTTTTGGTCTCGATTACAACGATCTTTTGAAATTTTCTCTTTATATTTTTGAAAAGAATAAAGAGATCCGTTTAAAATGGCAGAAACGTCTGGAATACATCATGATCGATGAGTTCCAGGATATTGATAAGATTCAATATCAATTAATGAAAGTCTTATGCGGATATCATAAAAACCTCTTTATTGTAGGAGACCCAGATCAGACGATCTATTCCTGGCGTGGTGCAGATATCAACTATCTCCTTAATTTTGACAAAGCTTTCCCTGATGTTAAAACGATCATGATGAATGAAAATTATCGTTCTACTCCTCAGATCTTATCGGTATGCAATTCACTGATCGATAAGAATAAAAATCGTATGAAAAAGGACCTTCTGCCAATGTGTCATAGCAAAAATTCAGTGCTTTATTATCACGGAGATACTTCAGAAGAGGAATCTGATTGGATCGCAGATCAGATCATAAAATTACATAAAAAAGATATCTCATATAAGGATATCACGATTCTTTATCGTGCTCATTACGTTACCCGAACCTTGGAAGAGACATTGTTAAAAAAGAAAATCCCATATAGCATCTATAGTGGAATTCAATTTTTTGAGCGAATGGAAGTAAAAGACGCACTGTCTTATCTGCGTATGATCACATACAAAGATGATCTCTCTTTTTTAAGGATCGTGAATGTTCCAAAACGAAATATCGGTAAAAAACGAATGGAATTTCTTCAAGCATATGTAAATGCTCATCACTGTTCTTTTTATGAGGCATTAAAAGAATGTGTGGAAGATCCAATTTTTAAAGGAACAGATGCAAAAGATTTTATCTCATTGATCGATGCTTTTTCAGTGACTTATGAGCAACGAACAATTTCTGAAGTTTTATCTGATATTTTGGATCGAAGTGGTTATGAAGAAATGCTTCGAACTACTGGAAATCAGGAACGTCTTGATAATCTGGCTGAATTAAAACAAGCTGTTTATGATTATGAAATATCTTGTGGCGAGGAAGCTCTGCTACCTGATTATCTTGATCATATTGCCCTATTTACGAATAGTGACGTTACTGATGATTCTGACAAAGTAAAATTGATGACCGTTCATGCTGCAAAAGGATTGGAATTCCCACACGTATTCCTATGTGCATTAAATGAAGGAATTTTTCCTTCCAAGAAAACCTCTACAATTGAGGGAATGGAAGAGGAACGTCGTCTTGCATTTGTTGCAATGTCACGTGCCATGAAAAGTTTATTTTTAAGTGAATCGCACGGAAAAAATTTTGATGGATCAACCCGTTACCCATCTAGATTTATTTTAGATATCGATCAAAAATTTTTAGAATACGTTAAAAAGCCAGAAGATACTCTGATCGCAGAAACCAAAAATTACATTCATTACAGTAATCGCTATTTAGATGGTTATGTCGCTGAACAAACTTTTCAGATTGGTGATAAGATCATTCATAATGTCTTTGGACAAGGTAGGATTAAATCCATCCTTTCTGATCGAAATGCATATATGATCAAATTTGAACAAATAGAAACACCTCGGATCATTTCATTTCGGGTTCCAATAAAAAGAGCTTAAGTTTTATGTAAAAGAATCCTGAGTAAATTTTTACTACTCAGGATTCTTCTTTGTATAAAGAACTAATCGTAAATATCCTGCTATCTCTGATACAGCTTCTGTCATTTTGATACTTTCATATAGGTATAATAAAATTGCTCGAAGTCCATATCATATTGGATAAAAGATGTACGCCATCCTAATGATCCTTGTGGATTAATTGATGCACGTCTGACTGTTTCAAAATCTCCTGTATAAAAACATAACATGTAATATAGATATTCGTCATCGGTTTTATTTAATAGTACTGTTCCTCATATGTACCACTACAATCAGGATAAGAAGCAGAACGATCAGCACGGTTATAAAAACCAAAACTGCCATGGACTGCGGTTGCTTCGGAAATCAATTACAGCCAGTTTTCCAGAACATCATTCAGCTTATTCATATCCAGCGGTTTC